>Ga0315278_10000749_pt1 | contig 28326 bp, 34 predicted proteins | sample YL17G06_0_MG_FD_203880 | JGI IMG/M metagenome (GOLD analysis project Ga0315278, IMG submission 203880) | Sediment microbial communities from Yellowstone Lake, YNP, Wyoming, USA - YL17G06_0 | ecosystem: Environmental > Aquatic > Freshwater > Lake > Sediment | place: USA: Wyoming | collected... | reverse complement strand
AATCGTATGATAAGATCATCAACCGGTTGTTGGACACGGAATCTAGCAAGGGGCACGATTCATCCGCACCCTGAAGGATGCGGTCTTCTCTGCCCCTTGACCCCAGATTTCATAATGGGGGGGTGAAAATTTGGCTGAGGATTCTATTAGACCTGAAAAAAGACAGTTGACCAGGACACCTGGTTTTTGGGCCGTACCTTGGGGGAGCCGGGATACCAAGCTGTCGGGTTCTGGTTGAGCGCCTTCGGAAACTAAAGTCTGATAGCCTTTTCTGGCCGTCAAACCTGATCCTTCTGGTTATGGTGGCAACCCTGATAGGATCTTCCCAGACACCAGCCTTTAGTATCATGAAGATACTATTTGTGGATTAGGGATATTTATACTTTTGGGATGGGGGCTCCTTGCAAATTAAGTCTCACGTCTGCAAATTAAGTCGGCCTCTTAGCCGACTTTACGTGCAAAGCCGGATGGGGGGATACGGAGATTAGATTAAAAGATTATCTGAGAGACTCAAAGTAAAATCATTTAATTCCTTGATTTTTAATAATTCTCTTATTTCTGCATCGGCTAACATAAACCACTCGCCTTTTATTTTCCTATTTTTATACTTAGCATGGAGGACCTTTTCGGCTTTTAATGAATTCGTTGTTTTTATCAGATGGATTATTTTATATCGAGTTGGAAATGGGCATCCGCCATTAAGCTCGCCAAGTCTTTGTTTTGGGTCCTTTGAAACCCCTATCTTATATCTTCTGCCCGGTGCTTTGATTATATAAATATAATTTTCCTCTTCAGTCTTTTTTGGAGGTACTTTAATAGACGCTGAATCAACTTGATTTAGGGCAAGATATTTCCTTCTCTTGTCAGATGAATCTCTGATAATTTTAAAACTTGTGTCGGTCCTTATCCATCGCATGAGACGACTTAATGTTGGTCGAGTGAGATTCAATTCGAAGCAGATATCCTCAAAAGATATCATTTTATCTTGAGATTCATGAACTAAATCTTTTATTAATTCAATTCCCTGTAGATTGCTTCTTTCAGCAATTATACTTTCTAGTTTTTCTATTCTACTTTCTAAATAGGAGATACGCTCTTCATAAGAGACCTGCTCTGGCATAAATAGTTGTTATAAGTTTATAGTATTTATAGTTAATTGTTTAGAGAATGGTTGAATCATCAATTCACCTAAACATAGTGATTTTGAAGAGATGCTACAGGAGATGCTATACTCTAAAATCTATCTTTTTATATCTCTATCTCAAAGTAATACATATATACAAAACACATAAAATCTATGTGTTTTTTACTGTTTTTGGGGAGTTTGGGTGAGTGCCTATCTTGGTCCTGGTTTAGCTCGAATTAGTTGAATTGTTTCTGGATGTAATTCACCTAATCCGTCCTCAGACAGATAAGCTTCTTTCGCTTGTCGTGGGGATCTTCTTTTAGCTCGATTTCTTCCCACATGGTCGAAATGAATTTTGAGAAGTTGGATTTTTTCATGTCGAGAAGCTTCATGACTTTGAGATATGGCAATCGCCCGCCGGCTCCACGAAGAATGTGGAGAAGAGCTTCGGATTTGTTGTTCCAGGCATTATGCCGTTGTGGAAGCTTCCTGATAACCGTCCACATCTCCCGTCTCGCTTCGGCTTCGCATCGCTGGTCTTTTTCGCGAAGCTTCTGCATGTCGTCGAGCTGGATCTTCAGCTCTTCGATATGCAATTCCAGCTCCTCTGTCCTATCAAGCGCCTGGTTTAATCGGGCTACCAGGTCAATACTTTGCTCGGCAAAGTTATTTATATCATTAGGTGCAAGGTCTTCTTGCATATTTTCGTCTCCGTCCTGGCCCGTTGCGGGGTCAGGCATTTTCTTTCATTCTTCTTATCGCCATCCTTACCGCATGGCTACGGTTTTCGAACTGCCCTTCCAGGATCGCGGCGTCCAAATAACGCAGCAACCCCCGGTTCACGGTTACGCTTATTTGGTCCATATCCCTTTTTTTCATCCTATTAAGGATGGCATGATTGGTATTTATATTTTCCCCTGCTCATTCTAAATAATCGATAAGCGCCGCTTCTCTTTTGAGAGGTTCGCATAATCCCATTGAGTTCACTATCTCGACGGCGGATACGATGTTAGTGGTCGTCAATATGCCTTTTACCTTCAAGACGTCAGTCAACTACCACAACCTGAAGGATGCGGTCTTCTCTGCCCCTTGACCCCAGATTTCATAACCGCTTCGAGCAGAGTGCGTGTCCTGCTGAGTTCGGCGCTGATATCGACGGTTGCTGACCGTGTGATATCAACCGAGCTCTTTCGCATGGCAGCGTTTAGCGGAGTGACTTGACCAGCCCCTCCGAATTCGATCTCGAAAGCGCCTGATATCATAAGAGCTGGAAGAGGGGGCATTACCATACTGCTTTTCCGCCTGGACATTCTGATGTGATCCTTTTCCTCTATCAACCAAAATCCCTCAAGGAGTTACATGGACATATCTGATATTTTAAGATATCTAAGATTAGAAAAGGTAACTATTAAGGCAGAGGTTCAATTTTAACAGCGCCAGTAAAGAAACACAGGAACCCCTCGGGGGCCCCTGCCAACACGTCTATCAATTAGTTTGTGTCTCTTCAAGGACTGAATAGCGTTCTCCGTGGTTCTTTCGTCTATCGCGAGCATATGGGCTATAGACGTGATAGATAAAGCGCTGTCCGGCTTCGCAGACAACGCGGCCAGGATCTTGTCTTGAGCTACGCTCATCTTGAGATCAAATCTGGAACCTGTCCGGTGGAGGCCACTTGCGAGAGACGTTCATTTCCATCTCTGCAAACATGAACCCGAGCTCGGCTGTGTCCAGGTAGATTTCAGCCACGTCCTGAGCCGGTATTGATACAGGTGTCCTCTCTTTCACGGCCTTCTCTCTGGTTACGCGAAAGAGCTCGCCGTCTCTCTCGACCCTAATGTACCTGGGAAAAGAGTAAGCGTTCCCGGGCGCATGGAGACCTCGGAAGGCGTGTAAAGTTACCTGGTGGCCTGGCTGGAGGATTTTGAGGAGTGCGGCGATCTCTTTTGAATTGAACAGCCGGAAGGAGCCGAGGATCTGGCTTGTCCTGGGATAGTTCTTCTGGAAGTAGTCGCTGATTGCTTCCGTCGAGCCTATATCGATCTTCCCAAACTTCAATCACCTCACCCCGCGCCTTTCTTGGCTTTGTCGAGTGCTATTTTACCTTCCTCTAGCGTCGTGCCAGCAGGCAGTATCATGAGGCCATCAGGCAGGCCCGCGTTTACTTCTGCACAGAACCCTAGCCAATCGTCCGGCGTTTTGGGAGATTCTGTGACGTTTAGATAGCTTTCAAGTGCAAACTTTCCTACAAGTTCTGTCTCAGATTCTGTCGCTGGTTTTCCGTTTTGATACTTATAAACACGGCCGGTGAAAGTTGCGTTTCCTCGTTTGCTATCCATCAAGAAGAGGCTGTTTATGCTCGCTGGATTGTTTTCGGATCCTGTGATCACCGTTATTTCAGCACTGCCCGAGAACTCGCCGCTAATATTGAACGCACCGTAATAATGAGCATATCCAGCGCCTCGAGACCTGACTTCGTATCGATTCTTGAACTTGCTGCCACCACGTGCGCCACTTATCTCGACATAACCTACGAATTCTTCTTTATCATCGTCTACCCCCCAGACCCTATGTGCCTCGTAAGTCAAATTTGCATTCTCAATAGATGCTCTGTCCATCGTGTTTCCCGTATAATGCTCTATATCGACTGTACCATATCCAGAAAAGGATTCTTTGAGAACGTTTGCATAACCTAAATAGCCCATTACCCAAAGTCCCCCTCCAAGTAGTATGGCAAAAACTACGAGGGCGACTACAAACAATCTAATCGTCCTATAATCACTTCCGCCATTGCCGTCCATAAAATCATTTCTCCTTTAAATGTTTTTTAAGGTGTTCTTGGGATTTATCAAACTCACATCGTGCTCGCCTAACTTCCTCGAAAAGCGCAACCTCTTTCGGATCGTCAACCATCTCGTCAAGCAGGTCTTCGGTCTTATCCATCCAACCATGAAGCCGTCGCCAGCACTCCCACCGTGCCTTCGCCGTTTCGAGCCACTTCTTGCACGAGTTATCCCACATTATGTAGAACACGCTGAATCCGAGTATCAGGACTACGAATGAGATGAATATCCCTATTGTGTCGTTCATTTGAACTCGTAAGCACCATTTTCTACCATTTTTGTGGTTAACAAAGCTTCTGGAGTTGGAATTTTACAACATCCAAATCCGAATCCAACATCGATATCCAGAAGTGCCCAGTGAGTTTCATCTCCATCACAGAATGCAATCTGATCGTCTCCTGCGGTCATGATACTGCAAAAGACCAGCAGACTTATGATGAGTGCGAATCTGTGCATACCCCCTCTCTATCATGTGTCAGATTTTGAGATCTTCTTTGAGTGTCATTACATGATCTTTGATCTCGACTGCCTTTAGTCCGATCTCTTTCCACTCGTCCGGGGTGATCTTGTCGTCTGTCATGGCTGCGGAGAACAAGATCAGTAGCATCGATATATCCCGTAGGATCTCGGCTGCTTCTTCCATGAACTTTACTGCATTACTCCGGAGCTTGACCAGGACAACGCCCCCAAACGCAACTACCACCACCAGGGCGGCAGTTAAAATTGTCGGATAGTCCAATCCTTCCATGTTTACTCAACCTCTTCTAGTGTGATGGCACCAGCAACTATCTTTTCATCGTTCTCTATATCAAAATTGTCGCCGAACTTGACAAGCTCTACTCCTTTCACTATGATCTTGAACTCCTGGATCTCGTCCAGGCCCACAAATTCTCTTCTGCTGGAATAATCGATGTGGATGAACTTCTCTATATCGGAATATTCAGCATCGAGACCTATAGCGTATGCGTTCAGGCAATCCCTCAACGATTGCTCGACATTCGCCAAGAGGTTCTCTTCCGGAGTATCCGTCAATTTAGCCTTGACAGAGATGCTCACATTAACGAGCTCTGGCATGATGTAGAGGTAGGGAGGTTCGCCGAGTCCCATCAGGATATCGTATTTGTTGTCATCGTCATAATCGGCGCTTATAATTGTAGTTGCTAGGTCGGTCTCCTCTTCCAAGGTTACAGGCAGGATTAGGCCTCGGGGCGTCCTCTCTGGAACATGAACCGTCCCGCTACGGTTCCTTCCGGGCATGTCAAGGTAATTGATCGGTATTACGTCATCGGTGTTCGCTGTGGTCTCAGTAGGTCGGATGAAGATCTTCCCGCCTTTTGTATCCTCCAGACCGAACTGATTTCCATCTGGTCCTAGACGAGCTCCAATTACGCCTATGGAGGTGCATCCTGCGGCAAGGTTCTCCCGGATAGCTTGCCAGATCGCGGCTGGCGGATCCTCTATATCGTCTGATGAGTCGACGACTATCTCGACGTCTCCGAACCCCAGACTGAACACCTTGACTTCCCTGACCGTCGAGCTTATGGCCTTGATGTGCTCCTCGAGCGTTTCGACCGTAGCCCTGCCGGGCTGCCAGACGGTGTAGATGTATCTATCCGTAAGGTCCGCGTCAGATTCGAAATCCGTTCCGCCGTCAAAGGGCAGTCGGTTCTCGACCTGGTGGATTCCTGGTATCGGGGTAATGGGGAGGTCAATAGTGTAGGCCGCGACGTTCCCCCGTTCGCCTGCCTCCTGTGCCCGGGCATCCACCGTTACTTCAGTTTCGTCCTGCAAGAGCTGGCACGAAGCGGTCGTCACAAAATAAACCGGACCATATGAATCAGCAGACCTCGCAACTATAGTCCCAGCAGGGATGCTGATCGTCGTAGGTGCCCCATCGACCCTTTTGAACGTTACATGGCCGACCGACTTGGCACCTGGATACCTTCCATCCGGGAGCCGATCTACCACCAACGCATCCAACGCCTTGCCTGTCGCCGTCATTATGGATAGGTCTAACCCCTTCTGGTAGATTGCTTTGTACAATAGGTAAACCTGGATGGCAATGGCTTCCGTCAGGATGGAGTTCATCGAAAAATCAGAGAAGTCCCTGATGCCCGGATGTCTCTTCTGAAGATAATATTTGATCTCGTCTACGATTCTCGTAGGTGTTTTAATCTCGTTCATTCCCTATGTCTCCTTCCAGACTGCTGAAAAGCCCATCTCGCGTAACGTTGTTCGGACCTGATCGTAGAGCTCTTTGAACCCCTCTTTGTCTACTCGGACCGACACCTGGAATTTGCCTATCCAGGCATACATTGTAACCTTGTTTCGTTGGTCCTCGTCCTGGTTAATCACCAGGTCGATCTTTACATCATAGTCCGGGAAGATGGATTTGAGCTGGTACAGAGCGTCTGCCCGGAGATGTTTCATGTTCTGCGACGTAATCGGCTTGTGCATATAATCGTGGATCACACAGCCTATGGTCGGGTCGAGACGTTCTCCTTTATGGGTGCCCAGCCAGATGATTATCCGTTGGGTGATGCACTCTTCTTCATCGGTTACGACGTCTATATCTCCCTGCGAATTTAGGACTAGGTCTCCCCAGCCGTGGCATCTGCAAATACCTGTCTCGAAGATCTTTCCGTTAAATCTTATGTCGCCGAAAGGCATTTAGCATCATCTCTTTGATAACAACATTTATTCAGGGGGGCGGTATGTACTGCAAATTGCAGCCTTCACCAAGCTCCAGGTTGCCGGAGATATTCACGTCTCCGGAGATATTCACGTCTCCAGAGATGTTCGTTACCGGCGCGGAAATGCTACAAGCACTATTGGCTACAATGTTCACGTTACTGTTTCCGTTTATTGTTATATTTGCACCATCGCAAGTTATTGTAGTTCCATTGGTGCTACTACCGCACCTTATCACAACCCTTCCATCCTTGTAGATACGGATATAGGAATTCGTGACTTCCCAGATAGCTTCGTAGGCGATGTCACTTCCGTCCTCGTGGGCTATCACCCGCATCATAGCCCCGTTGATGGTCGTCGGTTCGGCCCTTACATGGGTCGTCCCTGTAGGGAACTGATGGATCTGGCCTCGTGGATCTTCCTCGACCATGTTCTCCTGGTGGATAGTCCCGTCCTCGTCGAAGTAATACGTCGACCCACAGTGATGAGTAAACCTCACTCTTCTGGGTTTGTCGCGTGTGGTATCAGACTCGAAGGAAAAGGCCTTGACGTTGGTGGAATGGAGGATCTTATCTATATGGTCGCAGATCTTGCAAGATGGCGTATCGTGGCCCTGCTTGCAGTCCAGACACAGGACATGATCCTGGAATTGGTGCCAGATCTTCAGACAGTCCGGGTGCTCGGGAAGAGGAAAGTCAACATAGTCTTCAAATCCGCCAAGCTTGGTAGGCATTTTATGTTTAGCCCACTTAATGACTGTGTCCGGGTTCTTGGCCGTGCTATTCGGTCTACACACCGGTTCCTGTTCGATCGATGGGACCGTGCCGAGGATTAAAGCAGTATTCTCGTAGATCCATGCGAGAAGTACCATATCGCCTATCCTTGGAGCCCAGGTTTCACCTTGGAACTTGCCATGATTCCTCTGTAAGCAAAGGACTCGTTGACGCAAAACTTTGTCTCCTTCAGATCCCTCTCCATCTTTAGGGATCATCCGGTTCTTGAGCAGGACCTCGACCCAGTTGAATTCCTTGTCGCCCTCCCACGGTTGGCGATGAGGCCCGACGTCCTGGACTTCGCATATCTCAAACCGACCTATCATCCGGTCGTCGTGGTTAGCTGAATTGATGTTCCTGTCTCGGGCGTTCATGTCAAATCCTTTCCTAGCAGCTTTGCCGCTTCGTTTACGGAGATATACGAAGCCGCCTCTTCATCACTTAGCCGGATGACGTTGCCGTTGACATCCGTCAGGAATGCACCAATGTCATCGAAATTTATTCCGGCTGCGTCCCATTGCCTTGCGGCTTCTTCCGCGATCCAACTGCCCTCCGCTCCCGGGAAGAGATTACTTATGAGATCAAGTAACCTTTGGAGCACGTCGTTTGGCATATTATCAAGTTTGTCGGCGTCACCCTCCAGGTCATCCCCAGCGCCGGATAGATCTCCATAAAGACTTTCGGCTGTCTTGATCTGGGTCGAGACTTCGAGTTCTGTAATGAGCCCTCTGGTGGAGTAATCGACTACTCGTCTTACAACTACACCAGTAACGTTGCCCACAACGGGAATTGGCGCATCATCGCATCGTGTCGGGAGAATATCTGCTCCGTTCCTTGGAGAATATGTAACGTAAGCTCCCGGTGCTGGGCATATGCCTACAACGATTGGTTTGCAATGGTCCTCAAACTGGGAAAAGTAAGCCAGAAGATTTTTAGCCATCTTCTCGCATGTCTCCTTGTTGGCTTCCGGAACGTAGACGGGCGGAGCTTCAATCCGACCGTTGTCCTTAAACGCCTTGGCGTCCTCTTCCTTGGCTCGATGGGTCGGGTAGTGAGTCGGGATCTCTGCGCCGATCTGATCCGGTCTGTAAGGCGTACCCCCAATCACCTGGACAACGTTTGCATAGCCTATCAGTGCAGCAGTGTCGTCTCCATTGAGAAGGTAGCCGTTCAGGTATTTGGCATATTTTAGGATCTTGGGATCCACATAATAGAATATACCGTACTCGTCTGCGAAGTACCATGAGCCCGTAAGATCGGCAAGGGTTTGAAATGCGCCCAAAAAATCGGTACCTGCTCTATAGATCAGATCTTTACGCGGGAGGACTGATACCTTAGTGTCAACAGGCGCTCGCCCTCCTTTGTACTCGAACTGGTCAAGCAGATCGTTAACTATGAAATCGATAGGCGTCCCTTTGTGGTAAGTTACGTTTTTGGGAAGGTTGCCGGACATGCCCCCGATATAGCATGAACCTTCTATTTTGGCAATCCTCTCATCAGTGGATGCTTTCTGGACGTCTCCCTTGAATAGCTGGATTGGAGGATACCGAGTCTCCTTGCATCCACCGTTAACGTTCCTATAGGCTGTTCTAAGCACAACGCACTCGATCGTGTCGTTAGGGGCAAATTTGCCACGCCATCGAAGTTTGGTGTTCGATAGCTGGATGTCTACCTTGTCCGGGTCTTTCCTGCAATCTATCGTTTGCTCGCAATGGATCTTCATGACCCATTTAGATACGTCGTTACCTCCGATAGTCATCGTGCAACTAAGCATCGTAGGCCTCTTTGAGATTGAGCACGACGTTTTGCTTAGGATCTTTCATGCCTTTTGGTTGCGTGACGTCCTTTTTCATCAAGTACATGCAGGCGGTTTTGAAATAGGTTTTTACGACGTGAGGTCCTGCTTTCATCTTCTCAACTTGCTCCAAAAGATCCTTCTGCTTGGTGGCAAACGATATCGTGCAGTAATACAGTCCGTTTGAAATGGTACATTCCGTCTTGGGTCTATCACCTGGAGTATCCTGTTCTTCGACCTTATTCTCCTGGCTCCATTTGATTTCAATAGGGTTCGTCCTGGATTGGTCGGGATTAACCATACTTCTTATCCCGAGTTTTATCGACCCTATCTCTACCTGGAATGGATCGCCATAGCTATCTATCGTCGACTCGAACGGATTCGACAGCCCGCCTTTGTCGTTTAGCTGCATGAAATCAACCCCTCAGATACCCTAGTTCTCTCAAGATCTTATCCGCGATTTTGCCTTGTAGCTGCCACATCAGATCCTCAAGGTCGAATTGGCTTGCAATAGTGGCCTCCCCGATCAATGGAGAATTGAAATTGACGCTAATCACCTGTCCAGGCTGTTTTTGGTCACCCTCCAGGAACGGACGTGAACGTTGGAAGAGGTCGAGGTCACGTAGGGCCCTGGCAACAGCTCCCGGGCCTCGTATAGTTTCGGCCATCGGGACGACTTCTTCAATCGGACCATGGACCATCATCTTGCCGGTTTTGGTAATCGTGGCTCCTTCCTGCCCGCCGAATGTCCAGAGGGTTTGATCATACTTAGGATCATACGCCTCTACAATGTCCTCCTGTTTTGGTGGAGGGACAAATGGCTTCTCGTCTATGATGGGTTTGATATCCTTTGGAGTGGGTTCTATAACCGATTTAATATCCTTCAGCACATTTCCTATTGGAGCGGCTTTTGTTTGGCCTACTGGATGGCCTTCCTTTGTAAACGGTCCTTCGTAGTCCACTCCGAACCGAGCTGCTAATTCGGTTGCTATTGTCCCGGTGATGAGGTCGCCAGCATCGGTCTTGTACCAGAGGTTAGGATCATACTTTTTACTGGTCTTTTCGGGCTCCTTTTCGGGCTCTGTCGCGCCGGGTGCCACCACCCCACCAGGTTGCTCGGCGCTATCGTATATTGGAGTGATCCCGTTTCTAGCCATCGCAAGTAAGGCTTCTGGTATGTCGGAAAAATAACCAAGCTCTTCGAGTAAGTCTTTGATATAATAATTTCCAGCACCTCCGAGGATATTTGACGGTTTGAATTCGCCCCCCCCGGCTAAAGGCATCTCGACACTTTTTCCCCCCCTCGTCACTCCAGGTTCAGGAGGCTTTGTGATACCGAGCGTTTCTGACAGCCATACAAACATATCGTAAATCTTTTTGATGAAATTGGAGACCGGTTCGAAAACATTCAGTAAATCCTCCAGGATTTGCTGAATAAATTTCAGGACGTTGGTCGAGAGTTCTCCCCAGTTGACCATCGATGTCAGCAGCTTTATGACGAGAGGAAGGGCGATACCAAAGACCAGTCCAAGAGGGCCGAGAGCTAATGCAAGTGGCAGTTTAATCCCGCCCATTTTTCCTAGATTCATCAGTATATCCCAGAGGGACATGGCAAGTTTGACCCCCTTCTCCCATAAGGCAACGGCAAAAGCGATCCCGCCACCTATGATCTCGCCTACCTTGATCCCCTGGAGCTTCTCCCAGGCTTTCTGCAATAGGTCTGTGCGAGTGGCTACGTAGATCAATATGGTCGCCAGGATAAGGAGAACTGCAATGATGGGATGGGCTGCTAGAAGAGTCATGGCAAGCCTAAGCCCCCCTATAGCAACGGAAGCTACGCCGGCAGCGACTGAACTTATCCCTAAAGCAGTTGAAGCACTTAGCAACGCTGCCGCCATGATGATGCCAGTTGACGCTATGGCTGCAAATCCTATGCTTATGGCTATGACGGGCCCGGCCCCGGGAACGTTCTGCAGGAACTCGTTGAAGGCTTCGAGGACGTTGTTAACTGCGAAAAGAGCTGGCTTAAGGGATTCGCCGAGAGTGGTCGAGATGTCCTTCATCTCAGACTTGAATTTATCAATGGGCTCGAGATCTACATCAATGTCTTGAAGAGTTTTACCTACACCGGGGATCTCTGTCTCCTGGCCCCATTTTGTAAACTCTTTGACGAATTCTTGAGATACTACGTCCTCTTTTGTCATCCCGGGATGGGCTCGCATAAAGAACGGATTCTCCATCTGTTTTTCAGCACGAGCTTGGATGGCATCTACGTCTATCCCCATCCCCGGCAATTCCCTCTTGATCGTCGATAAACGTCCAGTTGCCAAAGATTCCATGACGTTTCCGAGTGCTTCGGGCGATGCCCGTTCCCGGGCTCCTTCCTTTTCAAGTAGAGTGAGAAATTGTATCTGGTCTTCGGTTGAGGTGCCTCGGAGGTATTTGGCAGCAGTTTCAGCAAGCTGGCCTCGTGTGGATTCATCTGTATATCTTAATTTTCTTCCTTGTTTTATCCATGGAGCGTATGCCGCCGCCGCCTCCTCGCCTCGTGTTCCTTTGATTGTTTCTAGGTTGGCCTGGACGCCTGCGGCCATGTAGATCGAGCCTATGGAAAAACCAGTGCTAACGGCAGCTACTTTTTTGATGTCGCTTTCGATGTCATTCCAATTTTTCTTAATATGCGCCGTAACGGCACTTGATTGAGCGGCGACAGACGCCATAGCCGAATTAACTAATCCAAACCCGGCGGCTAGTTTTGACGTAGCAGCGTGGCCGATCGACGAAAGGGAGCTAAAAGCGGAACTCATAATCGTCGAGTTAGCCTGGAGCTTGAGGCAACTCTTATCCAGATCATGGATCTGTAGTTTTAGCTGGTTGAGTGATGCAACTGCTTTAGAAGTGTTGACGTCAATGGACGCCCGGGCCGTCATGCCGTTGACGGTCTTGACGTTCTCTTTGAGTGCCTCGACACGCTGCGCTACGTCAGCGTTCTGGATAGCCAGCCTGATGATGAGATCTCTGAGTGCCATCTGACGACGTCCGCGCTAAATCTAACTCAATTAGGTCGCAGGCTCAGACTCCTTCTTCCGTTGCGGTTCTTGCTACGAGTATGGTTACCTTTACGTCTGTCGCATCGCTTTCGTTCTCGAACAGGATCACGTTCTGGGTCGGTCCTAGGATCTTGACCAGCCCGGCTCCTATTAGCGAAAGTGGCCCGTCAAGGATTTGCGGATCGCTGTCGTCTACCTTGAAGGTGAGATCGGAGTATCTTGTGCTCGTTATAAGCAACCCCAGAACATCTCCTGTCTCGCCCGGCTGGACCTCGACAGGAACCGATGATTCTTTGGGAATCACGACCTCGATAACATCGTAAGCTTCAGTTTCGAAGAAGCCTGATAACGGGATACTTGGACCGCCAGCTACGGATATGTTTACGTTCCAGTTTACTTTCATTCCTTTTCTACCCCCTGGTCTTCGTCTACATCCTTACCATCATCATCATCCAAAATCTCTACCAACTGATCATCGATAGCTCGCCTCATGCCGGTCTGGTTCTTGCGGAGCTGATCGAAATCCTTTCTCCAGGCCTTGTCTCGAAGCTTGTCCATTTTTTCGATGATCTTCTGCTCTATCGCCGTCCTGCGTTCTTCCTGGGATTCTCGGAGTTCCTCGAGCTTCCCGGCATAAGGCCCTTCATCGTAGTATATCGCTTGCTTGACTTCATTCATGAGTGTCATGTCGTTACCTACAGCCTGGCTGGAGTCGGCGCCTAGTTCCACGATTGGACCAAGTCCGGCGTCCATGTGCATCTTGTTCACGGAGATTAGAGAGACGAAGGCCAATTGTGTCGGCGTTAGATCATAGATTCTGTCGGCGAAACGGTATCCGGCGGAGTGGACGATTCCGAGGAGCTGGCCTTCTGGAGTGCGAAAAAATCTTCGAGCTCCTGGTATTTGACATCAAGAAGACTCATTATCTCTATTCCGATCATCATCTTGCCGAAACCTATGATGTCGTCTACCATCTCCCTTACGTCTTCCTCGTCTGTCTTTGGAGCAATCCCGAACTTGCAGAGCTCGCCCAGGAACCTGGTCATCTTTGGAGTCAATGAGATGTCTTTGAGATCCATCTTCTTGAGCAGTGCTGGCGGGATGTTGCCTGAATCCTTGATCTCCTGGATTTCATCTTCCGTTAGCTTATCCAGATCCAGGCCGCCACCAGTAATCTCGTCTATGGTGTAGCCGGTTCGTTCCGAAATTGTATCGAGCTCGCCGCCACTCAGAGGCCGTATGGTTACTTCGACACCTCCATAAACGGGCACGGTGATGTCCTTTCGGAACTTCGTGCCCATTCCGACGAGCCGTTTCGTAAGCCTTATCTTGGCCTTGGCTTGCATCTCTTCAATCTTCTTCTTGTTAGCCATTTTTAAACCTCTCTAAATTATGTAGGAAGATTAATGCCTTTACTTAGGCAGTCTTCCCATTGCCTTGAACTCGTGCCGGGTTATTACGGTGTTGTTCTCCGGGTACGTTCTGCCGCTGCTCGTTACCTTGCAGTTGATCAGGGCCTCGATGAAGTCTCCGTAGTCAGCCGCGCCGCCTACTTCTCTCTTCATCACGATGATATTGAAGAACAACGCCTGGCCTTCGTCGCCCTGGTTCTCCAGGAGAGCATGTAGTGCCAGCCGTTGCCATTCCGACATTGCAGGCTCGCCGCTCTTCAGGAACGATGCGTACTCAAAGTTGCCTGTGATGGCGATCTGTTTGTCAACGATATCCCAAGGCAGATGCCCGCCGCTTCCGTATTCCTCGTCTTCGGTGAGGTTCTTGGTGTACTGGAACGAACGCAGCTTGAAGTAGACGCCAGCGATATCGATGATGATGTCGTTGAAGGCCGTGGCTTCCTGGTAGTACCCTGGAGAGACCTTGGGACCCAGGCCCGCGTACTGGGCCAGGGAACCTGTCCTCCGAGGATCAAGAACTTCGCTTCCTATAGTTGCCATTTTTGATCACCCCCCTCCCTACTCCGCAACGTTGCTAGACCAGTATCCGACGCTCATTACGGTGTGGAAACTCTGCATGTGGCCCACGCACTGGAGCCAGAAGTCGATGTCAACCTTGTTTCGGTTTACCGAGTTGGGCAAGACGGCGATCGAGTAGTCGTCCAGGATGCTGTGCTTGCACTGTTCCTCCAGCAGCAACTCCATCGTGGACTTGACACGGCCCATGTTCTCTTTTGTCCTTCGGGCGTGGTACATCCTCTTGACTATGCTGTTCAGTAGGATTTGGTTCCAGTTGATCGTCCTCATGTCGACGCATTGCTTGAAGTTCTCGTCACGGTTCGTGGTTATCGCTGCGTAAGGCTTAATTCCAGCTTCCTTCTCCAGGACATCGATGCCGTTTGCAGTCAGTTCCTCGCGGTCAGTGTCGCTGAACTGGTAGAGTAGGTTGTTCCCGATGCCTTTTAGCACGTTGATCTCTTCTGAAGTGCTTGAGCCAAGCTCTACAGCCGCCTCCATGCCGGCTCGGGCCGGTGCGAGGCTTCGACCATCCCTGTGCCAACCATTGCCTATGATCGTGAGCCACATGCTATTGTAGCCGGTCGCCAGCTCCAGGATCTCGTCTTTGGTAGCGTAAGGGTTGGCAGACATGTAGCCCAACGTCGGCGTCCACTGGTCGGCCATCTTGCTCAGGTAGCCGTCCATCATTGGGAAGAGCTCGTCTCCGCCAGGAGTTAGCTCGAACTGTGACGTGGTTACGCTGGTCGGTATTACGCCTCCAGGTAGTTTCAGAGCGGACTCGAAGGCCAGCTCCCAATCGTCTCCGTTAGGTTCGGCGCCGTCGTCTCCACCTTCCATCTGGGTTATCACGGGTTTCGGTAGGTGAGTTGATCCGATCGCCGGGACATAGTTGGCTATGGCTGAATATCGTGTCTTGGCGGCGAGCTGAAGAACGCTCTGGACGTTCGAGATAACTTCGGGTGGATTGAGACCGTCAGTCATCACTACACGTCTGGTCTTGTGCTTGACGCCTACTATGATCTCGTTTGTCTTGCCTGGCTTGTTGGACGAATGGAACAGGACTCCTCCCGTTGCCTTGTTGATATAGGCGTTGTTCTCGCCGAGGTTCTGCTCCGCGTATACTATCGTCCTGGCCACGCCTGCGACTGTAACATAGTTTGCATTGTTCTCGTCGATGTCGTCTACCTTTAACGCATAGGGCCCGGCGGTTCCATCCCCATTGAACCTCTCTTTGTTCCATGCGGTTACCAGGCTGTCTTCAACCTTGATTACCGGAACGTTACCATGTGTGCCTGCCGAAGGTGCTACGAAGGTTCCTGCTTTGACGTTGTTGCTATCGAAAACGTCAACGTCTGCCGTGGCATACCCGAGGCCCATTACTCGGAACCCGTAGACCGCATTGACACCCTGATCGAACATCATCATGGCAGCATCTACTAGCGGACCAGCGCCATAATACGAGAGAGCATCCCTGCCTCGTGCCATCCCGAACATCTCCATCGCAGGGCCTCTGTCGGCATAATCCAGCACTACACCTACTCCACGACCGATAACGAGCGATATTTTGCCTACGCTTCGTATCTCGGCCGTGTGGTGGATGTACTTGAATTGATCTCCAATTAACATTTTTTCCCCCACTCTCCTTGAAAATTTTAAAGAAAATAATAAGTCTATTCTTTTACTGGGATCTCGAGTATCCTATCTAGCGCCCTCTCGTCCCCCCCGTACCTCTTATAAAGTCTCTGGAACGTTGCCTCGTCTATATTACCACGCATCTTGTGGTCAATTAGCCGAGCCCTCAGAACCTGTTTTTCTGCCATACCGATCATTCACTCCTTAACTAATATGCAACTCATCGCAAAGCCTACCGTCTTTTCGAGAACCTCCTGGAAAAGATGAAGCGGATCGCTTCCTGGAACAGTTACATCAGCTCCAAACTTCATTATTGCAGGCTCATCGCCTAGCCAGCAGATTTCGTATTCAAATAATAAATCGAAGATGGCCCTATAGATCTTTTTCGATGATTTCTCGTCGCGTTCCGTCAGCCTGATCCGATTGGAGAGGACTTCAACGAAACAGAACCCGTCTCGTCGGAGAGAGAGCAGCTGGCGGTTCTTGAAAATCTTTTTCAAGAAATCGTTTGACATGTCGTCTAGCTGTCTGGAATCGTAAGACCTTAACCCGATCGAGATCGTGAGCTTGTGGTGCTGGCCGTACTTCTCATCGTAGTCTCCGTTCTCGTTGGGGAGAATGCTCATTGGTGCAGCGCCTGCCCACCTCTGGATGGGGCCAGCAGAGAGGTAACTTATGCTCATCGACGGAACCGGATAGCTACCCATATAGTCGGCCGTCTCTATAAGCTCCAGCTCCTGGCCGGCCAGGATCGTGGGCAGCCAGGCAAGCAGTTTGTCTTTTGTCTCCGAGCCTATCACGATATCCTCGCGCTACCCATCATTGGTCTGCGACCTCCTCGGAAGGTCGCCATCATTGCTGCTATGGCCTCGTCTGACGCCAACTTCAGGGCAGCAATTATCGCTCTCCTTTCCCGCACTATGACATCTTCTGTAGGTTGCCACCGGTGTTCGTCTTGGTCTATCTCGCCTGGAAGATCGTGGACTATGTGGTCAGAGATCGATAAGTACGACAGATAAGAAGCCAGCCTGAGCTTCGCTTCCTCTACTATCGGTCCAGATGCACCTCCTCTATTGATGGCGTCTATCATTATCCCAGCAGAGGTTATATTCTGGGTGATAACCGCATCCGATAGCTCTTCTTTGTCCGGTATATTCAGGACGTTTCTTACATCTCCAATAGTTAGTGTCATTCGAACTCGCTCCTGTCCTTCCCCCACGCATCTGTAGACCAGTTCTCCGGTCGGATGTCCAGCTCCTGCATGATATACTTCTCGAACAGCAGGAACAGCAGCTCGAAATAGGACTTGACCATATTTGTGCTCATTGAGAATCCTTTGGCGAAAGTATCCTGCACAGGCATATTCATGATGAACTTGTGTTCAATGGCTTTTTGGGCGAGGACGTCCATGTCGAACACCTTCGTCCTATTGAAGACCACAATGGCGTCCATGTTTATTGCATTGCTTTTTGTCGCCATGACGGGTGTTCCCATGAGCAAACCAGTTTCGAGCGTTTTCTTGAAGAGACCGTTAGATTGCCAGCTCAGAGGTTTTGTGACCTGTAAAAGGGCATCGTTTTGGAATGTTTTGGTACGTATTTTTTTTACGTTACAGTTGACGTTGAACTCTTTTTTCCGAGCCTTTAACATATTGGCGGCCACATCAAAGCTGAGGTTCATCTCCCACTTGTCAGATCGTAGCCAATAACCTGAATTGTGACATGCGGGACCAACCCAAGCCAACTCAGCGTAAGAATCCTCTAAAAATGCACCACCGATTTCGTATTTCGATAGATCGGTAGAGAAAATTTTGGCAGTGGAGAGATCGACGTCTACCCAAACATCGCCGCCATCAATCGCTTTTTTAAAAGAGATCGTATAGCCTCCTCCGCTTTGGGCCTTTGTCTGCGACGAAATGAGCATGAACGTCTGGTTTGTCGTTCCTGGAACGTAGACCTGATAAGCATCGAGTCCATCCGATATGTTATAAGGCTGGGTGAATTTCGATGTCCACCCCCAGTATCCATATCCTTCTTTGTACCATTTTACAAAGTGCTTTAAGGTGTTATCGCTCAAGTCGTGGGTCTGTAGAAAATATTTACATTCTTTGGTGGTTTTTCCGTCTACCCGCGTAAGAAGGATTTTTTTGATCCTATTAGATGACCAGTTGGGGAGCCACGGACGATATGCAATATTCCAGGCGTATTCCCCAGTGAAGTTCAGTCCGAAATCATCGCTCATTATCAGGTCAGTGCCACAACCGACATATACTCTTGAGTAATATCCAGCTATGGCAGGATACACATTTGCACCACAGTCGTAAACTTTTGACCAATCTACTGCACGGTTTGACGATCTCCAGATGTACCTTCCGTCGTGGGCCAGCAGGATATCTTTTCCTATCTGGCACCAATCGTCACAGCTTATCGCCTGGCTCGATATTTTTGTCCATTCCAGACCCTGCCTTACGGTTCTGTACCAGCCGTTTTCCGCACTTGCCAGGACCATCCCGAAGTCCATCTGTTTCATAGCGTAGATCTTGGAGGGAGGTGTCCAGACGTCAACCCAATGCTGCCCATAATCAGGTGTGCGGTAGACATGCTGGCTGCCGTCGTTCATTTCTACCAATGCCAGATGGGAGGGGCCATAAGACCACACTGTAGACAGAACGGTTTTTACATTCCCGGGGAATGGCTCGGACTTGAACCATTCTTTTTGCGTGGGATCGAATGAGACAAGAACGTAATTGGTGTTCGGCATCTTCGTAATTACTACAGGTATCAAACCACCATCACCCCATCCGATCGCCTGTACTGTTCCATGACCAGCCTGGTGGACATCTGCCAACCAGTTGATTTGTGGCTGAGAAGCTTGGCCGAGACCCAGAAGCTTTTGAGAGCATCGAACTTCTTGATCCTGGCACTCATGTTGACTGTAGCCTCGCCCTGGATAACTAACTGAGAGCTCATGAAGAAGACACGCGAGAAGGAGCGTGTCATCCTGGCATCCATTGTGATCGATTTTGGTATACCTATCTTTTGGATGATCGCATCAATAGGTAATCCTATGGTTTTGGTCATCTTGAGAAGAGACGACATGTAGATACTTTCGTCGTTTGTCGTCATAATGCGTGTCGATAAGTTGAATTGAGACAACGCAGTCCTTTTCAGAGTGCATCCGATAAGATACTCCAGGTACTGTTCTTTCTGGACAAGCGCATCCATCTCGAAGTCGGTCTCATCCGTATCTACAATTCTAGCGTCCAGGTTGAACGTGCAGCCGAAAGAGCGCATCAGCGCAGCATCCATATAGAACCCGAAGGAGTTCACGCCTGCTAGGTGAGCTGACATCGAGAAATCCAAAAAGGAGAGGTAAATAAAGTAGCTGACTCCTGCGGCAAGCATCCTGTCCAACGTGCTCTCGATCAGCGATCGGAACTTCAGGGCGTTCCTTAATGCTTTGTCAGTCACGAAGTCGACTCGAACCGTGGCAGGCCAATAGGATTCTACAAGAGATCCACCTGGTTCGTCGACTATGGTATCAAGGGTGTTCTCGCAAGTTGATTTGGTCGCGCTTCCTGTGATGACCCCTATGTTCGTCTGGAGTCGTTTTCTATAGGCCTCGTCTGTTTCTGCCTGCCTTCTAGGAAGCTTGTAGACTTTACCCCACCTGTCGTCCAGATTGTTATCAATGGCGTTCTCGATTTTGTTGGCCCATTCCATTGATTGAATCTCTTGCTGGACTGAATCGAACTGAGTAACGTAAGCACGAGCTAACGAATCTATAATTGAAGTCGGGACGAAGGGTTTAGTCATAATGGCTGACATCGCCCAATCCGTTTGCAGCCGGAACATTGATGTTCTCATTCTGAAGGAGCGCGTTGGAACTCGTTTTAGCAATGCGTCCGCGTTCCATGCGAAATTAAATATGTCACATACTGCTGCCGAAGCGTTGAACGTCTTCTCAAAAGAGGTTTGCACCAGGCCATCTACCGGATATGTAATCTCGTCATCGCGCCTGATCGTAGCTTGCATCTCGAACGTCTTGGGTTTGGATTTCGATGCGAGCGCGTCCATGTTCCAGGTTTTGGTGTATGTGACCTCGTGAACTAGCGTGTTGAGAAGTTTCACTGGGTACAGGTTCACGTAGAGCGGTTGGTTACTTGCGGATTGGAGATCTAAAGTTACTTGGTGTTGATGACTACTCTGATAAGGTCCATCGTTGTCCATACCTTGTGTACAAAAGGCATTACCATATGAGGAACTATTCCCTGAGGCTGCTAGGTGATCATGAGTGTTCGAGCCAGTTTGAACTGCATTGACATCAGCCGATTCGAGGAAGTTATTATCCCAACTTACTATTGCCCAATTTGCGGAGGGGGGAGCGTCGACAAAGGCTATTATTCCGCTTTGGGCTTTTAGTGTCGTGGCGAGGGCATAATAAAGACGAGTTTGCATCCTAGCAGGAAATATTGTTTTCGAACTGCTCGAAAAATTTAACGTGTGTGTATGGGATGCGTACCAATGTTCGCCTACATCACAAAAATCCTGATTTACATATCTGAAATAGTTGCCACCAGACGACAACGATCCGGATACTACATGTGAATGATTGACGTTCCCGCCCACTGATCCAGGAGTTCCTAACTTAATCAGTTTGCCATCAGCAACTGATAATCTGGCCACTTCTGTCCATGCGGCCAAAGACGCTTCAGAGAGTATCACAGCATCTTTCGGTATGCGACGTTCTGATAACTCCCATTCCGCCAGGTCCATATATATTAACGAGAGGGTGTAATACGAGGGGTCATTGTTTTGCGATGATATGCTCTCACTTATGCTATGTGTATGCGATTTCATCGCCTCGAACGAGCCAGCTGCCCTGATGTAGTTACTCGACGAAGGAGCGGAAGAACATTGTTTGTTGCTTCCGGTGTGTGTGTGAGTGCTTGAGCCGCCTGTGGTCCCATGACTTCCGAACCGAATATACTTCCCGTCCCAGGTTGCTTTAACCTGGTACGGCGATGGCGGAGAAGCTCCTCGGTACAAGAAATATATATTGGTCAAGATAGATCCCTCCGCAGGATCTCGTCGTCGCCTATCTCTTGCTCGTAGTTACCTTCAATACCGATAACATGTTTTGTCTCGAGCCAGGAGAAGCACTTGAGCTCAAGGTTCTCAATTTCGACCAACCCCTGGATTCTGCCATCCTCAAGGCAATCCGGGCACTCTACTTTACCGTCGCCCTGGAAAAGAGGTTTGGTTTTGATCTCGCCTTTGGGTTTGGCTATAAGCCCGCATTTGGGGCAGAAGACCTCTGAGCCGTACTTGTATTCCCCATCGCGTTTCCATTTTATACCGCAGTCGAGACAATAATATTCACCGAACTTGATCTCGCCGCACCTATGGCACTCCCATTCGTTTCTTATACCACAGGCGGGGCAGACCAACGGAGCGCCTCCCTCCAGCTGGAACTTGTTTTTACATTTGCTGCAAAGATAGTAATACGTGAAGTGGAGCTCGTTAACGAGATTCCAGATTGGTTTCTCGCCTACCTGGATAATCTGTTCTGCGTGATGTGTGGGGCCCCAGAAGAAACGTCTCTGAAATTCGACCTTCGTTATAACCTTATCCTTGTTTAGATCTACTTTGACCTTTGGGCGACTGTTGGGAACACCGAATTCGCCCCACTGGGCCATAAGGTCAGACAGTTCCTGGTAAACCGGATACAGGATTACCTGAGTTAGCTTGTCAGGAACCGGGAGCCAGCTTCGGGGCTCGCCCGTGTCCAGATCGAACTGGCACTCTATCGTATGGCCATCTTCGAGCGTCCTGACCCAGAAGTAAACCAGAAGCGGCTTATGCACTCCTGGAGCTATCTCAACCATTTAACCTGAAATATATAAGCGGTTAAATCTAAATCTCGTCGTATTTCACCGTGTAGAGCTGGTTCCCCTTTGCACCTTGTGTGGCATCGTCTGCGACTTTGGCCTGGTGGACTACTGAAAATGTGGCACCGGTGGCGTTGGGTCCATAAACGCTGTTGTCGAAGACTAGCGGTGAACCGGACGTGCATGAGTCGGCATCTATCGGGTCTATCGTCTGTCCTTTGTAGTACGGATGGCCCACGGAGCCATCTTTCAGGTAATTGCCGAACTGCCCCTGCGTTCCTGTCGCCTGTGAGTAGCTCCCAGCCGGGCATCCGTGAGGTGAGCTATCTCTTCTTCCGACAATGATCATCCCGCCGGTTCCCAGGCTCCAGTCAGTCTTTATCGTGCCGCCAGTGTAGAACCGGAAGTTCGATAGCTGCGTGTAGGTTCCAGAGAACGCCATTCGGTGGTGTTTCCAGTAGCTGAAGTAGAAGCCACTGCTCGGGATAACGAGCGGATAGGAATTGCCTGGGTCCGCCGCGTCGGTGGTACAATACCGGCCCACCGTGACGGTGGTCCAGGAAACGGAAGCCCCGTTTCCTTCTACAATACTTACTGATGCTGTCATAATACAATACCCCACTCTTGATTTTGATTTTGTTTACCAGATGGCACAATTAGTGACTTCCTCCCTTGCCCCTAAAGGGGAAGGGCTTCCTGCTTCAATGAACAGACGCCTACCTGGACGCATGCCCAGGCCGGAGGTCAGTTCTCCACAGGCAATCCCCCTCAGTCAGAGGGTTAGGATGTTCAGGGCTGCGTTATGGTCGCGGTCCAATCGCAGACCACAAACGGGACATCTATGTACCCTTTCAGATAGATCTTTAAGTACAATCTGGCCGCAATCCGAACATCTTTGACTTGTGTTTCTAGGATCAACTAATACCACGCTTTTGCCGGCTCTTTCAGCCTTGCTTTCCGTGAAGCGTATTAGTTTCCCCCATGAAACATCTTGGATATGTTTCGCTAGGTGATGATTTTTCAACATACCTGAAATATTCAGATCCTCAAATACAATTAAGTCTGCTGAATTAACCAACCTCCTAGAGACTTGGTGCTGGAATTCGTCTCGCAAGTTGGTTACACGTTTGTTAATCCTATTAAGCCTGATCTGGGCCTTCTTGCGATTCTTGGAACCAAGTTTCTTGCGGTGCAAAGATTTTTCAGCAGCCCGGTTCTTTTTCTCAGCTTGAATGTAATATTTTGGGTAATCGAAGGTCTGCCCTTCAGACGTGGTTATTGCATGTGATATTCCAAGATCCACTCCGAGGGCTGTCTTGGGTTCCAGTTTGACGGGATCCTCCTGCTCAGTCACAAATATTATGAACCAAGTTCCCTGACCATCTCGTTTAAGAGTACAAGTCTTGATCTTTCCTTCAATCTGCCTGTGAACAAAAGCTCGGATTGTTCCTGGTAGTTTGGATAACATTAATCTGGTACCGTTAAGCTTGAAACCAGATTGCGGATATGTAAATGAAGTGTATCGGCCATATCCTTTGAATCTCGGATAACCTTTCTTCCTAGCCCCTTCTCGAACACGTCTGAAGAAGTTATCCATTGCCTTATTGAGTCTTCGAAGAACATCTTGTTCCGCCTGCGCTAGGACACCCTTTAGATATGGATTATTCTGTCTCTCTAGGGTTAAGATGGATGCCTGGTCCTCATAAGATCGTGTGATGCCCTCTTGCTCCCACATATTCTTTCTGTCTGCCAAAGCCATATTCCAAAGATGCCTACAAGTTTCCAAGGTTATACCTAAGATAATCTCCTGGTGCTTGTTAGGGTAGATCCTGAACTTGTAGGCAGTTCTCAAGTTGTATCCTCGCGATAATATTTTCTGGCAAGTTGTATTATCTTTTTATCTTTGCCGCATATATTTATGAGCTCGGCAAATAAAGCGGATCGTTCCTTTCTTAGATCGTTTTGCTTGTTTGTCTTATTAATAGTTTTGCCAAAGAGGGTTCGCCTATTGCTTACTCCTCCCATGACCTTGATATATCGTCTCCAAGTAGCTTTTCAGCCGCGTCGAGGATTCTGTCCCCCTCCTCGTCGCACGTTGACCTCAGGAAGGATCGTTCCGGGATGTTCCCAGGCGGATAGCCGAACTCGTGTGCTCTTGCGTACTCGGCGATTGTCTCGTCAAATATTCCTACCTCACATTCTATCTCGTAGGGATTCTCTTTCTTCATCCTCCAAGCGATAGATCCTACCATGTCACCGGAATCTATCAGAGTCTTGCTGGAGCCCTTGTGTTTGATCGTTGCCGGCTTGTTGGGTGGCGGGATGTTCGAATTGATCTTCTTTATGATGGCGCCGGCAAGCTCCTCTCCAGCCATCTCCAGGATAGCTCCAGGATCTAGAACCGCCATATGCCCAGCCGCCGTCGTTCGAAAGAGATGTACTCTGTCAGGTCTTCTCCAGAAGGTGGCTCTTTTGCGGGTTCAATATATGAATCGGGTGGAATGGGTCGTAGATACGTTTTGGGATGGACTGTAATGAAATCTGATAGATCCTCTGCGGAGGGCTCTTTTCGAGGTTCTCTATAGGAGTCTGGCATAATTTGGCGATATGGAATCCTCGTCCGTCTCATCCGGGCATTTAAGCATTTATAGGTCAATTCGAGTTCTGTCGTTGCATTAATTTCCGCCCTCGGTTGCATTATTCTTTTAACTTCAGCGGATAGCGCAGAGTTGCATTCAATAACTGTATCTACAAGCATGAAGACCGATATTTTAGAGTCCAAAGAGGAAACAACTAAAATTGTAGATTTGCATCTGGACTCCATAGATGGCAAGCAGGATAATAGTCCTTCGACAAATACTATGGCTTCTGCTTTGCTCGTCATCGATAGCTGGGAGGACAGGACGCTTTCGATAGATGCTATGGCTTCTGCTTTGCTCGTCATCGATAGCTGGGAGGATAGGACGCTTTCGATAGATGCTATGGCTTCCGCTTTGCTCGTCATCGATAGCTGGGAGGATAATAAGCCTTCCGCAGACACAACGGCATCAACTGACATTTTGTTGGCAGAGTAGATTTCGGTTTGGGCTGAATAAGTTGTAGCATATCCGCCCATGCAAATCGCGTTGGCTGTGTTCCCTCCACCTGCGAGTTGGTATCTTGCGACTGTCAAATTGCCGCCTGATGACCATGATGTCCCATAATAGACTTCTGTTGAGACAATTCGGGTTGTTGTATAGCCGCCCATGCCTATTGCATTGCTGGAGGTGCCGCCACCCGAACAGCGATACCTTGCGGTGGTCAAGTCTCCACCCGAAGACCAAGATGTCCCGTTGTACTCTTCGGTCGTGGCGAGTCGGCCAGAACTTTTATACCCTGCGATACTAATTGCATCGGTGGTGTTACCTCCGCCTGCGAGTTGGTATCTTGCGACTGTCAAATTGCCGCCTGATGACCAGGCCGTCCCGTTGTATTCTTCAGTCTTGGCCGAATAGGCGGACTCGAGTCCGCCTATACAAACTGCATCCGCAGAGTTGCCGCCTCCAGTTGGAGATATCTTTAGGGCGGATAGATTTCCGCCTGAATACCAGGCCGTCCCATTGTATTCTTCAGTTACATTTGAATAGCTACCCGTGTAACCCCCCATACAAATGGCATCTGCGGAGTTGCCGTCTCCAGCAAGGGCGTTTCTTGCTACTGCTAGATTTCCGCCTGATGACCAAGAGGAGCCGTTATACTCTTCAGTGGCCGCAGAATAACCGCCCGTATATCCGCCCATGCAGATAGCATCTTCCGCATTGCCACCTCCCGCTAGGGCATATCGAGCGACTGAGATACTACTACCTGAAGACCATGCTCCGCCCATTTTATGACCTTTTCAGCATCTTTTTGGCGTTGGACCCGATTTTGCCTAAATCTATACCATGAGTCTCGCAGGCCCTTAGCATTGTCTCACATTGGCCGAAAATGTTTATGCTTTCGGCAGCATTCTTCGATCTCAACGCGGAGGGGAGTTCTTTGCAGTATCGTAGAGCCAGGGACTTGAGCTGGGAAGTATCTTTTGAATCTACATCTATCTCGGGATTGATACGCAAAATGTCTTCCTTGATTTGCTTCCACATTTTGAGTTCTCGTAGTCTTTCTTTCGCCTCAATCCGCATGATGTAGAGCTTGTATTTTGTTTCGTCTAGATCGATCTGGAGACGCTTTAGATCGTATGACTCTGCGTCTACCATTTTTTTTCGTATCTCTTCCTGGTCTAGCAAATTTCTTCTATACTCGAAGGAGAGCATGACAAGCTGATCGAAGAAAACCGCCTGCTCTAGTTTTGATTGATGATATTTGCTGTCCGGCGTGGGAAAACGGAGATCATTCAAGACGCTATATAACGCCTCCGTAGTGGTGCGCCATAGCGTTCTTGTCTCGATGCAATGCCTTAGTTCTGGAATGAGCTCCTCAAGTGTAATCATGTCGTCGGCTGATAGCAGATCGACTTGATCTATGGAGTTCTTTCCGATTATGGCGAGATCCTCTTGAGTCATTTGTACTTAATCCAATTTGATTTTTAGTTTCCCAATCGGGAGGGTGATTATATCGCCGGCGGTTGGCGATTTTGCGGGGATGAGGTCGCCATAGCACCAAGTATTCGAGTTCCCTGTTGCCGCGTCAGTTATGAAGAACTTTGTCAAGGAGCCCCAAGCACCTTCTGCTTCTGGAAACTCTATCTGGATTTTATTCGTCTTCTCAGTGTCTTCTTCTAGGTTTATCTCGGCATCGTTCCAGGTGTCCGTGTCGTTGTCGATCTCTACTCGAGCGTATCCATTGACGCCTATCGTGGGCTCGCCAGTGATTGCTCCATCCTCATCTATGCTGGTGCAGAGGCCAATGTATAATATTGCCGGAACGTCGAACAGGGTATCGCCAAAAACGTGATCAAGCACCTTTGCTTCTAGGTAATCGCTGAAGCTCATCTCTCTCTCTCCTTATTCACCGATTTTTCGTTTTCGCGTGCCTTCTTTTCCAGTGCCAGACATATCGAGCAGATCGGATCCTCCAAAGGCTGGAGATGACCGTTACATTGCAGGAAGAACTTATTTTTGAGCATCGAGGCCCAATCGTTTTCGGAGTATGTTCTTTCGAAAACTTTGAACCTCTTCGAATGTGGTTGCCCTGGCACCAAAGTGTCTCACTGCATCGTGGTAGACATTCTGGGCCTCGTGGAGTTCTTCTTCTGTAACCAGCTCTTTTTCGATGAGCAGCATATAGAGACCGTTTATGGCTGACCCATAACGGTCGATGAACTTCTTGACCAGTTGCTCTGGGGTGGTCTCGTTATCTCCTTGGATGACCCCCTTCACAATGAGTAGATCGATCAGGCCATCGATTGATGCTGCGTCCTCGTTCAAGGTAGGAACCGGCTGGTAGGGTTCTTGTTTGGGCTTCCTGTCAAGCTCCTGGAGATCCTTGATGGTCTTGGGATTAGGAGATTTGGTCATGGGTGATTCGTCCAGTTGGGTGCTAGGAAAGATCCGTTGAAAACTCCTTGCCAGTTCTCGTCTACGAACCTGGTGAGGAAAGATTCCATCTTTTCCGGTCTGCAAGTGCGAACTTGCTCGTGAAACATGAGTTCGTTCAGCATGAACCTCGCTGCTTTTCCTAGTTCGACCGTGTAGTTTAGCGCATCAAAAATTTGGTTCCTGGTGTCGGGTTCAGACATCAGGAATATCTGGGTGACCATCGTACTTTCGAGAACCGTGCCCTCGCCGACAAAGTGTCCTTCAAGCATTCTCATTTAGGACCATCCCTATTACGATTGCTCCGCCGATACGCTGACCATGCCGGAAACGTAGTCTCCGAACGCAAAACCTACACGTATGTATCTGGTAGAAGCGGGAATGTCGACGACATCGTAGCCGTTCTGAGTATAGGTCTTCCAGGTTCGCCATGGTCCGTTTACACCTTTCTTGACCTGGAGGGAGAGGGTGCCATCCCAGGATGCGCCGTAGAACTCTATCAGCACCCTCCCCCGTTGGGGCTGAATATCAGCGATCCATTCGTCCTCTCCTTCCAGGTCGCCCTCCGAAAAAATTGCCGGAGGGTTAAGGTAATCGTTACGGACAGGCACTGGGTTCCCGGCGGAGACGTCTACGTCGCCTACCTGGAGGTTGGCATTGCCATTGAGATCATCGTGGTTCGGCTGGGTAGACCGGACCTTATTCGACACACCATCTTCCTCTTGCGATATGGAGCGAGGGAAGACCCATGACATCTCTTCAGATCCATCTCCGTAGGCGACTTTGAGTTTCTTTATTTTGCTGTCACCATCAAGCCAATCGGCATCTACTACAGGCAATTTCTAACCTCCACATGATTTTTTTTAATATGCTGCTTGAGGCGGCTCATTTCGTCTTGATTCCCTCTTTAGCCTCGCCTGCTCCATCTTCCTCTTCCTCTTCTGGAATGGCGATCTTGGCCGCTTTCAGTTGAATCTTGTACTGCCGGATAACTTCAGTGACTATCGTCCTATCTGGTCGCACAGGTGGCGCCTGCGGGTCGGCTC
>Ga0315278_10000748_pt1 | contig 28341 bp, 29 predicted proteins | sample YL17G06_0_MG_FD_203880 | JGI IMG/M metagenome (GOLD analysis project Ga0315278, IMG submission 203880) | Sediment microbial communities from Yellowstone Lake, YNP, Wyoming, USA - YL17G06_0 | ecosystem: Environmental > Aquatic > Freshwater > Lake > Sediment | place: USA: Wyoming | collected... | reverse complement strand
CGCCGCGACGTCGACCCCATCGTACCCGACCCCGCAGCAGCCGATGATCTCGAGCTTGGGCAGGCTGTCGATGAGCTTCGCATCGACGCTCGAGCTGCCGGTCGCCTGGATGCCGCGCACGCGCGGCGCGACTTCGGCGAGGAGCTTCGCCTTGTCGGGCGCCTTCCACAGCCAGTGCATCGTGAAGTGCTCTTCGAACGAGCCCAGGTCGAGGCCGGGCATGTTGGCGACCGAGAGGATCTCCGTTTTCATCACTCAGCCCTTGAACTTGGCCGCGAGCGCCTCCGACCCGCGCGCGAGGAGGCCAATGTCCGCACCCACCGCGACGAACAGCGCCCCGAGCTCGAGATAGCGCCTCGCGAGCTTCTCGTCGGGCGTGAGGATGCCCGGCGCCTTGCCCGCCGCAAGGATGCGCCGGATCGCGTCGTCGATCTTCGGCAGTACGGCCGGGTTCGCGGTCTCGCCGGGGTAGCCGAGGGAGGCGTGATAGTCGGCCGGGCCGATGAAGATGCCGTCGACGCCGTCCACTTTCGCGATCGCTTCGATCGCGTCCACGGCCTCCGGGGTCTCGACCTGGACGAGCACGCACGTTTCCTCGTGCGCGCGCTTGGCGTAGTCCTTCACGCGGCCGAAGCGGGTCGCGCGCGTAGTGCCGGCTACGCCGCGGATGCCGCGCGGCGGGTAACGCGTGGCGGCGACCGCCGCGGCGGCCTCGGCCGCGCTCTGCACGAACGGGAAGAGCAGGGTCTGCGCGCCGACGTCGAGCGTGCGCTTCACGATCACCGCGTCGTTCCAGGCGACCCGCACCACCGGGTGCGAGGGGTAGGGCGCGATCGCCTGCAGCTGCCCAAGCACCATGTCGATCTCGTTCGGCGAATGCTCGGTGTCGAGGAGCAGCCAGTCGAAGCCGGAGCCGGCGCACACCTCCGCGCTGTAGCTGCTCGACAGCGAGAGCCAGAGGCCGATCTGCGCCTTGCCGGCGGCGATTGCGTGCTTGAACGTGTTGCGCGGGAGGTCCATGGGCGGCGCCGGGGTGCGGGAAGGGGAGGGAATTGTAACCGCGTCGCGCGCGGTGGACCGCCCCCGCGCAACGCGATAGATTGCCGCTCTCACGCGCGGAGAGCCCGCCAATGCTCCGACCCCTGATCCTCGCTGCCGCCCTGTCCCTCGCCGCCTGCGCGGCGATTCCCCGCGCCGATTCGGTCCGGGTGGGCGACTCGCAAGCGCAAGTGCGCGAGCGGCTGGGCGCGCCCGGCGCCGAGCGCAAGCTGGCGGGCGGCACTCCTGCCTGGTACTACATGACCGGTCCGTCCGGCTTCGAGACGTGGCGCGTCGTGTTCGCCCCGGGCGGTACCGTCGCCGAGTACGCCCAGGTGCTCACGGCCGCGAACTTCGCCTGGATGCGCGAGGGCGCCACCCGCGAGGAGGTGCTGGACCGCGTCGGTCCACCGATGGAACGCATGGGCTTCTGGCGGACGGCCACCGATGCCTGGACCTATCGCTGGCGCGACGGCACGTACGAGATGATCGCGCAGCCCGTGTTCGATGCGGCGAGCGGCGCGGTGAAGTACATCGGCATCTTCCGCGACCCGGCCTATAGCTCGATGCCGTCGGGTTTGCGCTGACCCGCGCGGACCGCGCCCGGCGCTTCCCGCGCCGGCGCGGTGTGGGTAGAATCTGCGCCCCGAGCTCCGGCGCCCGCCGCGGCTCGCGCAGCGTTCTCTCAGATGAGGCTCTTGCCCATGACGAACCGACCTTTGCGCTGCGCCGTGCTCGGCGCGTTGCTCCTCGCTGCGGCTGCGGTCGCGCACGCGCAGCAACCCGCCAAGGCGCCGGCTGCCCCGCGCGCCCTGCCGACCGAAGCCAAGGAATGGAAAGGGGACTTCGACGGCATGGTCAAGCGGCGGCATATCCGCGTGCTGGTGCCGTACAGCCGCACGCTCTACTACAACGACAAGGGCCGCGAGCGCGGCATCACCGCGGACCTCGTCCGCGACTTCGAGCAGTACATCAACAAGAAGTACGCGAAAGAGCTCGGCAAGCGGCCGATCACCGTCTTCATGATCCCGACGACGCGCGACGAGCTGCTGCAGGACGTCGCCGATGGCCTCGGCGACATCGCCGCCGGCAACCTGACCGTCACCGACGCGCGCAAGACGATCATCGACTTCGCGGTGCCGACGGATCAGAAGCCGATGTCGGAGCTCGTGTTGACGGGACCCAAGTCTCCCGCGATCGCGACCGCGGAAGACCTCGCGGGGAAGACCGTCCACGTGCGCAAGGCCTCGAGTTATTACGAAAGCCTCGTCGCGCTCAACGCCCGGCTCAAGACGGCAGGCAAGCCGCCGGCCACCCTGGTCCTGGTCCCCGACGCTCTCGAGGACGAGGACTTGATGGAGATGCTGAACGCGGGACTGCTCGAGGCGATCGTGGTGGACGACTGGAAAGCGCGGATCTGGGCGCAGGTGCTGCCCAAGATCAAGGTCAACGACGGCGCGGCCGTGCGTTCGGGCGGAATCACCGGCTGGGCGATCCGCAAGGACAGCCCGAAGCTGCAGGAGATCCTGAACGAGTTCTACGCCAACGTCGTCAGGAAGCAGAATCTGTACGCGCAGCGGCTAAAGCAGTACTCCAACCGGATCAAACAGCTGAAGGACCCGACCGGATCGGCGGACTGGAAGCGTTTCGAAGAGACCCTCGCGCTGTTCCGCAAGTACGGCGAGAAGTACGGGTTCGACCCGCTCATGCTCGCCGCGCAGGGCTACCAGGAGTCGGGGCTCGACCAGAACGCCAAGAGCCACGTCGGCGCGATCGGCGTCATGCAGATCATGCCGGCGACCGGCGCGGAGCTGAAGGTCGGCGACATCAAGCTCACCGAGTCCAACATCCACGGCGGCGCGAAGTACATGGATCAGCTCATGACCCGCTACTTCCCGGACGCGAAGTTCAGCCAGGCCAACCGGTCGCTCTTCGCGTTCGCTTCCTACAACGCCGGTCCGGGTCGCATCTCCCAGATGCGCAAGGAGGCCGCGAAGCGCGGCCTCGACCCGGACAAGTGGTTCAACAACGTGGAGGTCGTCACCGCCGAGAAGGTCGGCATCGAGACTACGACCTACGTGCGCAACATCTACAAGTACTACGCGGCTTACAAGCTCATGCTCGACGTCCACCAGGAGCAGAAGAAAGCCCGCGAGCAGATTGCGCCCGGCAAGTCCTGATCACAGAGGAATCGCATGAACTTCGACCGCATCATCGAAACGGCCACCACCAGCCTTACCGCCTTCGGCCTGAAGGCCCTCGGCGCGCTTGCCGTATGGATCGTCGGCCGCTATCTGATCTCGATGGCGGTGCGGCTCGTCTCGGTGGCGCTCACCCGGCAGCACGTCGACCCGACGCTGCTGCGCTACATCGGCAACATCGTCAGCGTGGCGCTCAACATCGTCCTGGTCGTCGCGATCCTCGGGTACTTCGGCGTCGAGACGACCTCCTTCGCCGCGCTGGTCGCCGGCATGGGCATCGCCATCGGCGCGGCCTGGGCGGGGCTGCTCGCCAACTTCGCCGCCGGCGCGTTCCTGATCGTGCTGCGGCCCTTCAAGGTCGGCGACTACATCAAGGCGGGTGGCATCGAAGGGACGGTGAAGGAAATCGGGCTGTTCGCGACCACCCTCCTGACGCCCGACAACGTCAGCAGCTTCGTCGGCAACAACAAGCTCTTCGCCGACACCATCCAGAACTACTCGGCGAGCGCCTATCGGCGCGTCGACCGCCTCGCGCAGCTCGCGCACAGCGTCGACCCGCACGACGCGATGCGGCGGCTGAAGGAGGCGCTCGCGAAGATCCCCAACGTCGAGAAGACGCCCGCGCCGGACGTCGAGATCGTGGATTTCAACGAGCGCGGGCCGGTGCTCGCGGTGCGGCCCTACACGCACACCGATCACTACTGGCAGGTGTACTTCGACACCAACCGGGCGATCAGCGACACATTCGGGGCGGCGGGCTACGCCGTTCCGGAAACGCGACACCGCATCGCCCAGTCGGCCTGACGCGGTTCCCTCAGGCGGCGCCGCGACGGGCGGCGTGCTCGCGCGCGACCTTCGCCCAGCGTTGTTCCGACGCCACGGGCGAGGGCGTGCGCGCCCACTGCGTCACCGCCTCCGCGAACAGCGCGTGTGCTTCGTCGGCGCGCTCCATGCGCTCGAGCAGCAGGCCGTAGCGGCAGCGCGCCTCCAGCCCCACGAACGCGGGCACGAGCTCGCGATACTCCTCGAGCGCCGCGGCGGTCTCGCCGTGGCCTTCCAGCACGCGCGCGTGCAGCAGCCGCGTGTCGTTTGACCGATGGCACGGGTGGTCGGCGCGCAATCGGCCGACGACCTCCGCGCCGTCCTCCCAAGCGCGCTGTTCCACGAGCGCCTGCGCGAGCCCGAAGCGCAGGTGCGGGTCATTCTCGTAGGCGCCCGCAAGGCAGCTCCGGTAGAGCTTCGCCGCCTCCGCGGGCATGCCGGAAGCGAGGCACTCCTCCGCGAGCGCCGTGCGATTGTCGATGCTGCCGCAGAGCTCGAGCTCGGCGACCCGAGTGCGCAGGCCCTTGTCCAGGTCGAGCCCCGCGACGACGCGTTGCGCGGCGCGGCGCGCTGCAGTCGCCTCCCGCGAACTCGGGAACACCTCGAGCGCGAAGTACGCGAGGCAGCCCACGATCGGGAACGCGACGATGACGAACACCCAGTAGCGCGGCGCGTCCGAGCGGCAGACGTGCACGACGAAGGCGAGCTGGACGAAGACATTCAAGGCGAGCAGGAGCGGCATGACGCGGTCCTCGCCGGATGCGATGTCCACATCATCGGATCGCATGTGAGGGGGCACGAGGAACAACGGCACGGGGGGCCGGGCGCGCGGCCCGGGCGTGCCAAGGATTACCGCCGGCTTGCGGCCTGTCAGCGCGCCGTCATGCGGCGGCGCGGCACGGCGTCAGAACGTGCAGCCGCTAGAACTTGCACCCCTTGGCGCGCAGGGCCTCGTCGACCCATTTGCGGTCGATCGTGCCGGCCGCGATCGCGGCGAGCGACGCGTCTTCCTTCTGCTTCTGCTCGCGCGCGGCGGCGAGCACGGCTTCCGCGTCGGCCTGCGGGACCGCGACCACGCCGTCCCCGTCGCCGACGATGATGTCCCCGGGCCGCACCACCATGCCGCCGATCGACACCGGGACATTGATCTCGCCCGGGCCGTTCTTATACGGGCCGCGGTGCGTCACGCCGCGCGCATATACGGGGAACGGTCGCGCGGCGAGTTCCGCGGCGTCGCGGATCGCGCCGTCGATCACGAAGCCGGCGACACCGCGTTTCGCGGCGAGGCTCGTCATGATGTCGCCGATGATCGCCTGCTCGAGCACCCCGGCGGCATCGACCACGATCACGTCGCCGGGCGCGGCGATGTCGATCGCCTTGTGGACCATCAGGTTGTCGCCCGGAGGCACCCGCACGGTGAAAGCGGGGCCTGCGAGGACGCCGCCGCCGTGCATCGGGCGGATCGCCGCCGCGGCGCCCTGGAGGCGGTTCATGTTGTCGGACAGATGGGCCGTCACCATTTCGGCGAGTGCCGCGACGAGCTCGCGAGACGGGCGCTGCGGCATGGGGAGAATGCGAAAACCGGCGGTCATGGCGACTCCATTGCGGATCAGGGTGGTCTACTTGCCGCCACAGGCGGCCGCGAACGATTCCCCCGGCGCGAGCGCCAGCGCGCATTCGAGCATCGGGACGAGCTCCAGACGCCCCATTTTTTGCGCGAGCTCGAGCGCGTCGGCCCCGGCAGGGTTCTTGATGCGCGGATTGGCGCCGCGCTCGAGCAGCACGCGCACCGCGTCTTTCCTGCGCTGCATGATGGCCATCGCGAGAGGCGTCGGGAAGTCGGACTGCACGCCGGTTGCACCGCCGTCGGGGGCCGCCTTCCGGTCGAGCAGATAGCGCAGGATGTCGATCTGCCCCGCGTATGCCGCATACGAGACGGCGGTCATCCGGCCGGCATTCTCGAGCGACGCGCCGGCCTCGACCAGCGTGCGAACGATTTCGAGCTGCACGGGCTTTGCCGGGAGGCCGGTGTCGCCGGTCGGGTCCGGCACGAAGCTCGCGAGCATCAGGGCCGTCTCGCCCGATGGGGTCGTGGCGTTCAGATCGGCCTTTAGCGAGACGAGCAGGCGCACGACCTGCAAGCTTCCGGCGCGCGCGGCCAGCGCGATGATCGGGATACCGGGTTCGGCGTAGCCCGCGTTCAAGGCGCGAGTGTCCGGCGTTGCCGCGCCGGCCTCGATCGCCCGGCGGACCGCCGTTGCATTATCGAGCTCGATGTCCTGCGGCAGGCCGGCGTGCACCGCCTGGGCCACGACCGCCGCGGCGAGGATGGCCCCGAGGCCGCGGCCCCCCATCGGGTCAATCCTTCTTGCCGACCTCGATGCCGGCGGTCTTCGCGAGCTCGCGATGCACCTTTGCAACGCGCTCGACCTCGCCCTTGGCGGGGAAGCGCTCGTAGAAGCCGTCCATGCGGAACTGGCGGACCATGTCCGCCCACGGGGCGAGCCGGACCTCCCAGCGCCCGACGCGGCCCTCGGCGGGCTCGGCGTCCTCGCGCGCGAGGTCGGCGCACACGCGCACCAGCGCTTTGATCGTCACCGGCTTGGTGACCATGTAGTTGTCCTTGCCCCAGGACGCGTCGGTGAACGCCGAGTGGGCGGCCTTGAAGAAGTCGCGGATGATCGCGTAGTAGCGCGGCACTTCCTTCCCGCTGCCGCCGGCCACCTGGATCTTGCGCCAGTTGGCCTTCACCCAGCGGTGGATCTCGTTGAAGAGCTCCGCCTGCAGTATCCACTTGTCGCGCGCGCTGCGGCCGCCGAGCCGGTTGATGCGGTAGCGCAGCGGGCTGTCGGCCTCGACGTACAGCCGCTCGACCAGCCGCGAGGCGAACTTGCGGTCCGGGGCCGCCCACGACACGCGCTCGTAGAGGTCCACGAGGTGGCTCTTGTTGATGCGCGTGGGGGTCGAGTTGATGATGACGAACATCTCGGTCGCGAAGTCCTCGCTGCGACCGTCGAAGATGATGCAGGGCACGTTGATCGTCGCGGCGTCGGCGGGGCGGTCCTGCAGGTAGAAGTGCAGCGCCGCGAGCCGGTGCTGGCCGTCGATGATCAGGAACTTCGCGGCCGGCTCGGAGAGGCTGCCGTGATCGTCGCCGCCGGAGCGGAAGGTAAGGCGCTCCGCGGTGAACAGCAGAACCGTGCCCGGGATCGGCGGCTGCGTGACCGCGGTCTCGTAGAAGTTGCGCAGCTGCTTCACCTTGGCGCGCGACAGCCCGCGCTGGAAGGCCTTGTCGGTGCGCTCGATCCGGGCGATGTACTGCGCGACGTCGTCGTCGTGCGCGATGCGGGAGGCGGCGATCACTTCGCCCTCGCCGTAGAACCGGCTGATGAAGCGCACCTTCGCCAGCAGGTCCTTGGCGGGGTAGCTTGCAAAGTAGAAGATGCCGTCTTTCTGGCGGACTCTTGTGGCGTGCACGGGCCTTCCTCCCTCGATTCAGCCCGCTCTGGGGCGGACCGACCGAACTATAGCCCGGCCGGGCCCCGGTTCCCAAGGCCCCGTCAGTGGATCTCCGGGTCAGGGGTCGCTTCGCCCCGCTCCAGGAAGTCGAAGTCGCAGCCCTCGTTCGCCTGGGTGACGTGGCTCGAGAACACCCGGCCATAGCCGCGGGCATAGCGCGGGGCCGGCCGCCGCCAGGCGGCCTTGCGTCGGGCCAGCTCCTCGTCGCTCACGTTCAGTGTCAGCTTCCTGGCAGGGACGTCCAGCTCGATCACGTCACCGTCGCGCACGAACGCCAGCGGCCCGCCCACGAAGGACTCCGGCGCCACATGCAGCACGCACGCCCCGTAGCTCGTGCCGCTCATGCGCGCGTCCGAGATGCGCACCATGTCGCGCACGCCCTTCTCGAGGAGCTTCTTCGGGATCGGGAGCTGGCCCCACTCGGGCATGCCGGCGCCCAAAGGGCCGGCATGCTTCAGCACGATCACCGAGTTTTCGTCCACCGGCAGGGCCGGGTCGTCGATCCGCGCGGCCATGTCGTTGTAGTCGGCGAAGACGACCGCCTTGCCCGCGTGCCGGTGCAGGCGCGCTTCCGCCGCGGGCGGCTTGATCACCGCCCCGTCGGGGGCGAGGTTGCCGCGCAGCACGGCCAGGCTGTCGCCCGCGACCAGCGGGTTCGCGAGGGGACGGATCACGTCGTCGTTGAAAACCTGCGCGCCCTCGAGATTCGCCCCGAGGGTCCGGCCGTTGACCGTTCTCGCTTCCGGGCGCAGGTGGGTCCCGAGGGTCGCGAGCAGCCCCCGCAGGCCGCCCGCGTAGAAGAAGTCCTCCATGAGGTACTGGCCCGAGGGCCGGACGTTGGCGAGGAGCGGGGTCTTGCGCGCCAGGGCGTCGAAGGCGTCCAGGTCAAGCTTCACGCCCGCGCGGCGCGCCATGGCGAGGAGATGGACGATCGCGTTGGTCGAGCCCCCGAGCGCGAGCACGGTCACGACGCCGTTGTGAAAGGCCGCCTCCGAGAGGACGTCGGAGGGCTTCAGGTCCTCCCAGACCATCTCCACGATGCGCTTGCCGGTGAGGGTCGCCATCGCCGCGTGGCGGGCGTCGGCCGCCGGGATCGAGGCGGCCCCGGGCAGAGTGAGACCGAGCGCCTCGGCGGCGCTCGTCATGGTGGACGCGGTGCCCATCGTCATGCAGTGGCCGGGCGAGCGCGCGATGCCCTGCTCGACGCCCTGCCAGTCGGCTTTGGTGATCTTCCCGGCGCGCAGGTCCGCCCAGTACTTCCAGGTGTCGGAGCCCGAGCCCAGCGTCTGGCCGCGGAAGTCGCCGCGCAGCATCGGGCCCGCCGGCATGAAAATCGCCGGGAGGTTCATCGACGTGGCGCCCATGATCAGCGCCGGCGTGGTCTTGTCGCAGCCGCCCATCAGCACCGCGCCGTCGGCCGGATAGGACCGCAGGAGCTCCTCGGTCTCCATCGCGAGGAAGTTGCGGTACATCATCGTGGTGGGCTTCTGGAACGGCTCCGAGAGGCTCATCGCCGGCATCTCGACCGGGAATCCGCCCGCCTGCCACACACCGCGCTTCACCTCCTCGACGCGCTGCTTGAAGTGCGTGTGGCAGGGGTTGATGTCGCTCCAGGTGTTGATGATCGCGATAACGGGCTTGCCCGCGTAGTCGGAGCGGTCGAAGCCCATTTGCGCGGTGCGGGAGCGGTGGCCGAAGGCGCGGAGGTCCTGGGCGCCGTACCAGCGGTGGCTGCGGAGGTCTTCGGGGCGTTTGCGTGCCATGCGTTCACCTCGCTGCGAGGGCTGGCATTGTAGCCGCGCCGGAAGCGGTCGCTGGGCGGGTTTGAAGCGGCTACACTCCCTGCCGCCCATCGGGAGGGGGCGTCAATGCACCAATCGTTCGGACTGGCCGCGTGTCTGGTCGCTGCGGCAACTTGGAGCGGCTTCGCCCACGCACAGGCTTTCCCCACCAAGCCGATCAAGATCATCATCCCCTTCGTGCCCGGCGGGCCCTCCGACACGGTGGGCCGCGCGATCGGCTCGAAGTTTCAGGAGTACCTCGGGCAGCCGGCGGTCGTGGAGAACAAGCCGGGCGCGAACGGCAGCATCGCCGCCGAGTTCGTCGCCAAAGCCGAACCGGACGGCTACACCATCCTGGTCGGCTCCATTGGCGTGTTTTCGATCAACGCGGCGCTCTACAAGGATCTGCGTTACAACCCTCTCCGCGACTTCGCGCCGATCACGCTCGCGGTGACGACGCCGAACGTGCTGGTCACGAAGCTCGCGTTTCCGGCGAAGTCGGTCCAGGAGTTGCTCGACCAGATGCGCAAGCAACCCGGCAAGATCTCGTTCGGGTCGAGCGGGACCGGGTCGTCGGACCACCTCACCTTCGAGCTCTTCAAGCAGATGACGAACACCGACGGTATTCACGTCCCGTACAAGGGCGGCGCCGCCGTGGTGACCGATCTGCTTGGCGGCCAGGTCGACGCCTCGTTCCAGAACCTCGGCACCGTCGCCACGCAGATCAAGGCGGGGAAGATCCGGCCGCTCGCGGTGACCGCGAAAGCGCGCTCGCCGCAGATCCCGGACGTGCCGACGATGGCCGAGGCGGGGCTGCCCGAGCTGATCGTCACCTCGTGGCAGGCGGCCGGCGCGCCGGCGAAGACCCCGCGCGAGATCATTGCAAAGCTGAACGATGCGGCGGTGCGCGCCCTGCGCTCGCCGGAAATACGCGACCGCCTCACCAGCATCGGCTTCGACGTCGTCGCGAGCACGCCGGAGGAGTTCGGCGCGTTCATGAAAGCCGAGGTCGACCGCTGGACGAAGGTGGTCGAGCGCGGCGGCATCAAGCCCGATTGAGCCGATCGAGAGCGGCCGCGTCCCGCCGCGACTCACCAGGAGGAAGCCATGAGAAGAATGTTCTTGACCCTTGTTGCGTTGCTCGTCGCGGGGGCGGTGAACCCGGTCTGGGCGCAGAGCTACCCCGCCCGCCCCGTGAAGCTGGTGGTGACCTACCCGCCGGGCGGCAGCTCCGACCTGATGGCCCGGATCTTCGGCCAGAGACTCGGTGAGCTATGGGGACAGACCGTGGTGATCGAGTCCAAGCCCGGCGCGGCCGGCGCGATCGGCATGGAGTTCGCCGCGCGCCAGCCGAACGACGGCTATACCTTCGTCATCGGCAACATCGGGCCGGTGGCGGTGAATCCGCTGCTCTCCAAGGTGCCCTACGACATGGCGCGCGATTTCGCGCCGGTCTCGCTGATCTCGACCGGCCCGAACGTCCTCGTCGTGAACCCGAACAAGACCGACGCAAAGACGCTGAATGACGTGATCGCGATGTCGAAGGCGGGTGGGGGCAAGGTGAGCTTCGGCTCCAGCGGGCCGGGCAGCGTCGCGCAGCTCGCCGGCGAGATGTTCAAGATCCAGGCGAACCTCGATCTCATCCACGTGCCCTACAAGGGCGGGATCCTGTCGGTCAACGATCTGGTCGGAGGGCAGATCGACATGGTGTTCTCGGACGCTCTGCCGGTGATGCAGAACATCCGCGCCGGGAAGCTGCGCGCGATCTGCCAGACCGGGCCGACGCGCAGTGCGCTCGTGGGCGACGTGCCGACCTGCGCCGAGTCGGGCATGCCCGGGCTCGTCATCGAGAACTGGTGGGGCGTGTACTTTCCCGCCGGGACGCCGAAGCCGATTCTCGACAAGTTCCACGCCGATCTCGTCAAGGTGATGCAGCTTCCCGAAACGAAGGAGGCCTTCGCGAAGCTCGGCGTCGAGGCGGTGCACAGCTCCCCGGAGCAGCTCGCCGCGCACGTCCGCGCCGAGAGCGAGAAGTACGCGAAGATCATCAAAGAAGCCAACATAAAGGGCCAGTGATGACGGAACTCTTCTCCTGCGCGCCGGCGGGGGCCGGCGCGGGCGCAGCCGCAAAGCGCAGCGTGGCGAAGCGGGGCTCAAAGTCCCTGGTCGTCGACCTCCACTGCCATTGCAAGACGGCGGCGGTGGAGCCGCTCGCCGCGCCGCACTACGCGGTCGCGAAGGAACCGATGGACCGGTTCTCGAACGATCGCACGCGCGAGGTGAACCGGCAGCAGGGCGCGCGCATCGCGCCGCAGCTCAGCTCGGTCGAGCAGCGCATCAAGGACATGGACCGGATGGGCGTCGACGTGCAGGCCGTGTCGACCTCGCCGCTGCAGTTCCACTACTGGACGCCGCCGGACGTCGGGCGCCAGATCACGCGCCTGGTCAACGAGAACATCGCGGGCATGATCGCGCGCTACCCGGAGCGCTTCGTCGGCCTCGCGCACGTGCCGATGCAGGACGGGCAGATGGCGGCCGCGGAGCTCGAGCGCTGCGTGAAGGAGCTCGGGTTCCGCGGCGCGGAGATCGGCACGAACATCGCGGGCGTGGAGATCTCAGACTTGCGCTTCGAGCCGTTCTGGAGGAAGGCGGCCGAGCTGGGCGTGGTCGTCTTCATCCACCCGCACGGCTTCACCGACGGGGCGCGGCTCTCCGACCACTACTTCAGCAACGTCATCGGCAATCCGCTCGACACCACGGTGGCTCTCTCGCACCTGATCTTCGACGGCGTGCTCGATCGCCACCCGCGGCTGAAGGTCGTCACCGCGCACGGCGGCGGCTACCTCGGTTCGTATCCATTCCGGATGGACCATGCGCACGGGGCGCGCTCGGATTGCCGCGAGCAGATCCGACGCAAGCCGACCTCGTACCTCGGGAAGCTTTACTTCGACACGCTGGTGTGGGATCACAAGGCGCTGCGGCACCTCGTGGACCTGTGGGGCGCGGACCACATCGTCGCGGGCACCGACTACCCGTTCGACATGGGCTACTACGACCCGGTCGGGTTCGTGAACGGCGCGAAGTTCCTCAAACGCGCCGAGAAGGACGCGATCCTCGGGGGCAACGCGGCGAAGCTGCTCGGGATCCGGGTCGACAAGTACGGCCGGGCGAAGGGAAAATGACGATGCGTGGAATGCTGAGATCGGTCGCTGCGGCACTTGCCCTTATTTTGACGTCGAGCGGCGCGCTGGGCCAGGCGGCGTCGCCGGCGGCCGACGACTTCAAAGTCACGCTGCTCGGCACCGGCAGCCCGCTGCCGATCGTGCGGCGCTTCGGACCCGGCGTGCTGGTGCAGGCCGGCGGCAAGACCCTCCTCATTGACTGCGGCCGCGGCGTCACCCAGCGCCTCTTCCAGGCCGGCGTCAAGCTCGGCGCGATCGACGCGCTCTTCATCACCCACCTTCACTCCGACCATGTCGTCGGAATCCCCGACCTGTGGCTCACCGGCTGGCTCGAGGCGGCGTTCGCGCAGCGCAAGGGCCCGTTCCGCGTCTACGGTCCGGCCGGGACGAAGGGCCTGATGGACAACCTCGAGAAGGCCTACGACTGGGACATCAAGACGCGCATCGCCGATCAGAACCTCGCGCCGGAAAACGTCGCGACGGCCGTCGTCGAATTCACCGAAGGCGTGGTGTACGACCGCGACGGGGTGAAGGTCACCGCGTTCGAGGTCGACCACGGTCCGCTCATCAAGCCGGCGTTCGGCTTCCGCGTCGACTACGGCGGACGCTCGGTGACGGTCTCGGGCGACACCCGGTTCAACGAGAACCTGATCAAGCACGCGACCGGTACCGATCTCCTCATCCACCAGGTCGCGGCGGTGCGCGAGGAGCTGATGAAGAACCCGGTCTATCAGGTGATCCTCGATCACCACACCAAGCCCGAGGAAGCCGCGGTCGTCTTCACGCGCGCCAAGCCCAAGCTCGCGGTGTACTACCACTTCGTCCTGCTCGGCACCCCGCAGGTGCCGCCGCTCACCGACAAGGACGTGCTGGAGATGACGCGCAGGACCTACGCCGGACCGCTGCTCATCGGCGAGGATCTGATGAGCTTCCGGGTGACGAAGGACGGCGTCGAGGCGAAGCCGCCGCAGTAGCCCGCGGCCGCCTCAGGCCCGCGTGACGGTCCAGACTTCCCGGATCTCGGTGCCCGCGTGGCGGATCACCTTCGACACCGGGCAGAACATCGCGAGCTCGCGCTTCACCGTTTCGACCGCGGCATCGTCGGCATCGGTCGTGATGTCGATGTAGAGCGTGGCCGCGGGGAACGGGACCTCCACTTCTTCCTGCAGCGTCACGCCGCGCCGGTCGAAGTCCACCTCCAGCCGCACGCTCATCGCCTGCAGATGCACCCCGTTCTTGTGGGCGATCTTGTGGGTGATCACGTTGGTGCAGCCGATCAGCGCGGCCATGAGCGTCTCGGTCGGCGAAAGGCCGAGGTTGGTCCCGCCGCGCTCGACCGGCTCGTCGATCGTCACTTTCACGTCCCGCACGGTCACATCCGTGCGGGAGTGCGCGACGCACTCGCCGGCGAGGCGCATCCGGACCTGGGTCTTCTCCTTCACTACGGCCATGTGCGTCTCCTCGCAGTGCGCTGCCGACTTACTCTTCGTCGCGGATCGGGTTCGACAGTGTGCCGATGCCCTCGATCTCGATCTCGATCGTGTCTCCCGGGGCCATCCACACCGGCGGCTTGCGCGCATAGCCGACCCCGGCCGGGGTGCCCATCACCAGCAGATCGCCCGGCTCGAGCGTCAGGCACTCGGTCAGCAGGGCGACCGTCTCGTCGACCGGGAACAGCATGTCGCTCGTGTTCGCATTCTGCATCACCGCGCCGTTCAGCTTCGACCTGATCGCGAGGCCGGCCGCGCCCGCGGGCAGCTCGTCGGCGGTCACGAACCACGGACCGAACGCGCCGGTCGCGTCGAAGTTCTTGCCGATCGTCCACTGCGTCGTCTTGCGCTGGTAGTCGCGCACCGACGCGTCGTTGAAGCACGAGTAGCCGGCGATGATCTCGAGCGCCTGCGCCTTCGGTACGTGGCGCGCCCGCCGCGCCACCACCGCGACGAGCTCCGCCTCGAAGTCAAGCGCCGTCGAGCAGCGCGGGCGCACGATCGGCGCGCCGTGCCCGACGAGCGAGCTCGTGCAGCGCAGGAAGAGACTCGGATAGGTCGGCTTCGCGTGTCCGCCCTCGGCGGCGTGATCGACGTAGTTGAGGCCGAGGCAGACGATCTTGCCGGGGTTGCCGACCGGCGGAAGGAGGCGGAGCCCCTTGAGCGCGCGGCGCGCGGCCGGCTTCGCCGCCTTCGCCGCCGCGGCGGCGGCGGCCAGGCCGCCTTCGCGTCCCAGCAACGCCGCCAGCTCGCGCGGCAGGTCGGGTGCGGCCGCGGCAAGATCGACGACCGCGTCGCCGTCTACGACGCCGAGACGCGGCGCGGCGTCGTGCTGGAAAGATACGATGCGCATGGGTGCTCCCTGCTGCGGTGGGTCGGGGAGGGCGCATGATGGAGAGGCGCGCCGGGCGTGTCAACGGCGTGCCGCGTGTGCTACTGTCGCGGCCGGTCGCATCGGGAGAAGGACACCATGAAAACCATTGCAGGAATGCGGTCCGGCGTGCTCTGCGCCGCGCTGCTCGCGTGCGCCGTACCGGCGTCGGCCCAGGACTGGCCGAAGCAGAAGCCGGTTCAGCTCATCGTCGGCTTCGGGCCGGGGAGCTCGACCGACATCATCGCGCGGCTCGTCCAACCGAAGCTCGCCGAGGCGCTCGGCCAGTCGGTCGTGGTGGAGAACCGCGCCGGCGTCGGCGGGAGCATCGGCGCGCAGTTCGTCAAGCGCGCCGCGCCCGACGGGTACACGCTACTCGTGATCAGCGTCTCCTATGCGGTCAATCCCAGCCTCTACGCCAACGCGGGGTACGATCCGCTCAAGGATTTCGCGCCGGTCGCGCTTGCGGCGAGCACGCCGAACATCATCACGGTGCACCCGTCGGTGCAGGCGACGAATCTCCAGGAGCTCATTGCCCTGGCGCGCAAGCAGCCCATGGCCTACGCCTCGTCCGGGATCGGCACCACGACGCATCTGTCGATGGAGCGGCTCAAGTCGGAGCTGAAGCTCGACATCACTCACGTGCCGTACCAACCCGCGACGGCGGTCACGGCAGCGGTCTCGGGACAGACCCAGATCTCGAGCACCTCGATGCCGCCCGCGGTGCCGCAGGTGAAAGGCGGCAAGCTCCGTGCGATCGCGGTCACGAGCGCGCAGCGTTCCCCCGCGCTGCCCGACGTCCCGACGATGAACGAACAGGGGATGAAGGACTTCGACGACCTCACCTGGTTCGGCTTCTTCGCGCCCGCCGGCACGCCCGCCGACATCGTCAACCGCCTGAACGCCGAGATCATGAAGGCGCTCGGGCAGTCCGACGTGAAGGAAAGGCTCTCCTCGCTCGGCTTCGACATCCGCCCCAACACCGCCGCCGAGTTCGCCGCCTTCGTGCGGGCGGAAGTGCCCAAATGGGCCAAGGCGGTGAAGGACTCCGGCGCGAAAGCCGATTGACCCAATTGACGCGGAGGACCTGATCGTGCCAGACCTGCGCGCCATTCATTCCAGCCTGACGCTCGACGCCGCCGCGCGGATCGTCGACGCGGCGCTCGCCGCCCGGCGCAAGGAGAGCCTGCTGCCGCTCGCCGTCGCCGTGCTCGACGCCGGGGGCCATCTCGTCGCCTTCAAGCGCGATGACGGCTGCGGCGTATTGCGCTTCGACATCGCCCGCGGCAAGGCCTGGGCCGCGCTCGGCATGGGCATGTCGACGCGCGCGATCCGCGACCGGCTGAAGGAGCGAGTCGCGTTCCAGGGCGCGCTCGCGGCCGCCTCCGACGGCAAGTTCGTCGCCACGCCGGGCGGCGTGCTGATCCTCGACGCGGCCGGCAACGCGATCGGCGCCGTCGGCATCAGCGGCGACGCGTCCGACAAGGACGAGTACTGCGCGATCCAGGGCGTGCTCGCCGCCGGGCTCGCCGCCGATCCGCCCGCGCCGCATCCCGACTGGCGCGCCGCGGGCCTGTAGCCCCAGCAAGGAGGAACGTCGTGGATCGTCGCGTGTCGCTGCGGCTCCTCGCCACGCTGGTTCTGACCGTGCCCGCGCTCGCTCTTGCGCAGGCGCCGTTCCCGTCGAAACCGCTCCGCCTCGTGGTGCCGTTCCCGCCGGGCGGGCCGACCGACGTCTTCGCGCGCCAGTACGCGGCGCGGCTCGGCGCCGTGCTCGGGCAGCCCGTGGTGGTCGAGAACAAGAGCGGCGCGAGCGGCGCGATCGGCTCGGTCGAAGTCATGCGGAGCGCGCCCGATGGCTACACGCTGCTCTTCGGCACGGCGTCGACGCATGCGCTCTACAACCTGATGTCGGCCAAGCCGCAGTACGACTCGGTCAAGGACTTCGCGCACGTCGCCATCGTCGGCGGGGCGCCGATCGTGCTCGTGGTGCAGCCGTCGATGCCCGCGACGCTCAAGGGCGTCGTCGACATGGCGCGGGCGAATCCCGGGAAGCTGCGCTACGGCTCGCCGGGCGACGGCACGATGATGCATCTCGCGACCGAGCGGGTGAAACGGGAAGCCGGCGACGTCGACATCCAGCACATCCCGTTTCGCGGCGCCGCCCAGGCCAAGACCGCGCTGCTCGGCGGCCAGATCGAGATCATGGTCGACACGCTCGGGCCGGCGCTGCCGTCCCACAAGGCGGGGCAGACGCGCATCGTCGCGATCGCGTCTGCGGCCCGCTCGCCGCTCGCGCCCGAGGTGCCGACCGTCGACGAGGCGCTCGGCACGAAGGGCTTCGAAGCCATCCTGTGGAACGTCGTCGCCGCCCCGGCGGGCACGCCCGCCCCGGTGCTCTCCACGCTCGCCGAGGCGACGCGCAAGGTGATGGGCGACGCGACGATGCAGGCCGAGCTCGCCAAGATGGCGATCGCGCCGACGGCCGACTCGAACCCGGCCGCCGCGGTCGCCCACATCCGCAGTGAAATGCAGAAGTGGAAGCCGGTCATCGACGCGACCGGCATCAAGAGCGAATGAGCGCCGCGGCAGACGCGGTCGCGCACCGTCTGCCGCCGCGGTTCCGCTTCCCGGGCGGGCGACGCATCGCGGTGGTGTTCAACATCGCGTATGAGGCCTGGTCGGACGGCAAGGCCCCGGGCATCGGCCCGATGGGCAACGTCCTGCAGCCGGGCTACTTCGACACCAATGCGCACTCGTGGGCGACCTTCGGCCCGGTGCGCGGCATCCAGCGCCTGATCCGGGTCGCGGAAGCGCACGGAATCAAGACGAGCGTAATGGTGAACGGCGTGCTCGCCGAGCGCTATCCCGACACCGTGCGGATGATCCACGATCTCGGGCACGAGGTGCTCGCGCACTCCTGGGGCATGGACGTGATCCCGGTGTATCTGGACGAGGCCGCCGAGCGCGCGAACATCCGCCGCAACGTCGCGGCGCTCGAGGGCGTGACCGGCGTGCGGCCGGTCGGCTGGATCAGCCCGCGCGGGACCGGCAGCCCCCTCTCGCCGCGCCTGCTGGCGGAGGAAGGGTTCCTCTGGCACGGCGACTGCAACGATGATGACCTGCCGTACGTGATCGAGTCGGGCGGCAGGCGCCTCGTCGCGATCCCGCTGACGATGGACGTGAACGACCTGCCGCACAGCATCCGCTACGGCAACCCGCCGCGCGCGCTGCTCGAGCTGTTCACCGACACGCTCGCCGCCGCGCGCCGCGACGAGGTGCCGCTGATGATCGACGTCACCGCGCACGCGCACGTCTACGGGCGGGCGTTCGGCGCGTGGGTATTCGGCGAGGCGATGCGTCTCGCGCAGCGCGCCCGCGACGTCTGGATCGGCACTCGCGCGGAGATGGCGCGGCACGTGCTCGGGTTCGTCGACGGCAAGACGCCGACTGCAGCGAAAAGGAGGAAGCGATGAAGATCCCGTTCCGCACGCTTCTCGCCGGAGCAGCCCTCGCGGTCTGCACTCCGGCATTCGCGCAGGGCGGTGCTTATCCCGCCAAGCCGGTCCGGTTCGTGGTCGCGTTCGCGCCGGGCGGCCCCGCCGACATCGTTGCGCGCCTGGTCGCGCAGAAGCTCGGCGACGCCTGGGGACAGCCGGTGGTGGTCGAGAACCGCGGGGGCGCCGGCGGCAACGTCGCCGCGCAGGCGGTCGCGAAGACCGCGCCCGACGGCTACACGGTGCTCGTCACGACGAGCGCGATCGCGGTGAACCAGAGCCTGTCGAAGAACCCGGGCTACGACGTCGAGCGCGACCTGATTCCGGTCTCGGTCATGGCGTCGAGTCCGAACGTGATCGTGGCGAGCCTCGCGCTCGGCGCGAACACGCTGCAGGAGGTCGTCGAGAAAGCGAAGAGCGGCAAGCTCAACTACGGCACTGCCGGCGCCGGCACGACGCCGCATCTCTCGGCCGAGTATCTCTTCAAGATCCTCGCGAAGGTGCCGGTCACGCACGTGCCGTACAAGGGCGGCGGCCCCGCGCTCGCCGCCGCGATGTCCGGCGAGGTCGAGCTGGTGAGCGTGGCGATGCCGCCCGCGGTGCCGATGATCAAGTCCGGGAAAATCCGCGGCATCGCCGTCACGAGCGACCGGCGCGTCGCGGCGCTGCCCGACGTGCCGACCGTGGCCGAATCGGGCTTCCCGGGCTTCGCCGACTACACCTGGGTCGGGCTGTTCCTCCCCGCCGGCGCGCCGCCGGACGTGGTTGCGCGGCTCAATGGCGAGGTCGATAAGCTGCTGCAGCAGCCTGACCTGCGCGAGCGCCTCGCGGCGATCGGCTTCGAGCCGGTCGGCGGCACGCCGCGCCAGTTCTCCGAGTACCTGAAGACCGAGCTGGTGAAGTGGGCGCGCGTGGTGCGCGAGACCGGCGCCACCGCCGAATAGGAGCGAGCGATGATGCGAACCGGATTAGTCGCCGTCGCCGTCGCCATCGCGCTGAGCGCGCTGGGCACATGGGCAAGCGCCGCATTTGCGCAGGACTACCCGACGCGCCCGATCAAGGTCGTCGTCCCGCAGCCGCCCGGGGGCGGCTTCGATCTCACCGCCCGAACCGTGAGCGAGCCGCTCGCCGCGCTGCTCGGGCAGCCCGTCGTGGTCGAGAACCGGCCGGGCTCCGGCACCCTCGTCGGGACCGAGGTTGCGGCGAAGGCCGAGCCCGACGGCTACACGCTGCTCCTCGGCGCGCTCGCGAACATCGCGCTGAACCCCGGGCTGTACGAGAAGCTGCCGTACGACCCGCAGCGCGACTTCGTGCCGATCGGCCTCGTCGCGAGCTTTCCGTACACGCTGGTGGCGCGCAAAGACCTGCCGCAGAACACGCTCAAGGAGATCGTCGACTACGCGCGGGCGAATCCCGGCAAGCTGACCTATGCCTCCGGCGGCAACGGCAGCGGCCAGCACATCGGCGCCGCCGTCATCTGGCACCTCACGAAGGTCGACGTGACGCACGTCCCGTACAAGGGCGCGCAGGCCGCGTACCAGGACCTGCTTGCGGGGCGCGTGGACGTCTTCCTCGACAACTCCGTAACCGCCCGGCCGCACGTCCAGGGCGGCCGCGTGAAGGCGATCGCGGTATCGGCGGCGCAGCGCCTGCCCTATCACCCCGACGTGCCGACCGTGCGCGAGACCGGCGTGGTCGACTTCGACATGGAAACCTGGATGGGCTACTTCGCGCCGGCGAAGACGCCCGCGCCGGCCCTGGCGCGATTGCGCGCCGAGTTCGACAAGGTCGCGCAGATGCCCGAGGTCGTCGGCCGGTTCGAGAAGAGCGGCGCGACGCCGATGCGACTCTCGGTCGCCGAGACCGAGGCGCTGGTGAAGCGCGACATCGAGAAGTGGACCCAGCTGATCCGCGCGGCCGGCATCCGCGCGGATTGAGCTCGCAGGAGAGCGCCATGGACGCCGTCATGCAGGAAAAGCTCGCGATCATCGAGGTGGTGCAGAACTGGGCGCTGTGGCGCGATGCCGGCGACTGGGAGCGCTTTCGCACGGTGTGGCACGACGACGGCTGGATGTCGGCGACCTGGTTCCAGGGCTCGGCCGAGAAATTCATCGAGGTGAGCCGCGCCGGCTTCGAGAAGGGCGTGAGCATCCTGCACTTTCTCGGCGGGTCGAGCGTGGACGTCAAGGGCGAGCGCGCGATCGCGCAGACCAAGATGACGATCAACCAGCGCGCCGCCGTCGACGGTGTGGCGGTCGACGTCGTCTGCACCGGCCGCTTCTACGATTTCTTCGCGCAGCGCGGCGGGAAGTGGGGCATCGTGCGCCGCCAGCCAATCTACGAGAAAGACCGCCTGGACCCAGTGGATCCGGCGGCGAAGCTCGCGCTCGATCCGGAGCTCCTTGGCCGTTTTCCCGAGGGCTACCGGCACCTCGCGTATCTGCAGACGAAGAACGGCTTCACCGTCAAGCTGCTCGACCTGCCTGGCCTCAAGGGCCCGGCCGTCCAGGCGCTGTACGCGCACGGGCGCGCGTGGCTCGACGGTGCGGCAAGCGCGTTTCCGGGCTGACGCGTCAGACGAAGCCGATCTTCCGCTTCGGGCCGGCTGGCAGCGGCGCCATGAGTTGGCGGATCGCCTGCAGGATCTCCATGATGGTCTGATCGTGGTCGTCCAGTCGGCGCTCAAGCTCCTCGAGCTTCCTCGCGAGTGCCCTGTTGGCGGTGATCAGCTCGCGCAGACGGACGAAGGCGCGTACGACGTATATGCTCATCTCGACTGCACGCGGCGAGTTGAGGATCGTGGCGGCCATCAGCGCGCCGTGTTCAGTAAATGCGTAGGGGGCGTACCGTCGGCCACCATGGCCGGGCCGGGCTCTTGAGATCACAGATTGTGATCTCAAAGCAGCAAGTTCTTGATTCGAAGGTTGAAAAATGAAGTCCGCAGGGAAGCGCTCGAGGTTCCGCTTGACGGCTTGCACCAGCACACGCGTCTCTACGCCATAGAGGCTTGCGAGATCGGCGTCGAATATCACCTTCTGTCCGCGCAGTACCCGGATGCGGCGGGTAATTTCGTCTGTCGCGACGTTCAACTGCCGGGCTCTGGTCATCTTCCGGTCTGGAGTCTGAACAAGTCTCCAGCATCGGAGGTTTTCATCGTCGAGGCAAGCTCGATACCCGTGCGCGAAGCTCAGCGCAACGCTATGGCGGCGCGTCGCTTAAGCGTGAGAAATCAACCCCCGAGATCCACCGCGCGCCCGACGAGCGTCTCGTCGCCCCTGAGCTTGAACTTCGCGACGCGGTGCGTCGGCGTGTGCGGCAGCTCGCTCACGAACGCGACGTAGCGCGGCACCTTGTGTGCGGAGAGCCGCGCGCGGCACCAGTCGGCGATCTCCTGTGCAGTCGCGTGCATGCTGGGCCGCACTACGACCGCGACGAGAATGTCGTCCTCGCCGAGCGGCGAGGGCACCGCGATCGCCGCAGCTTCGGCGACCGCGGGATGCTCGCCGATCACGCGATCCAGCTCGGCGCCCGAGATGTTCTCGCCGCGGCGGCGGATGATGTCCTTCTTGCGCGCGACGAACCAGAAGTAGCCGTCCGCATCGCCGCGCACGAGATCGCCGGTGAGAAACCAGCCGTCGCGAAACGCGGCCTTCGTCGCCTCGGGATCGCGGTAGTAGCCCTTCATGATGATCGGCGTGCGTACCGCGAGCTCGCCCGTCGCGCCCACCGGCAGGTCGCGGCCGTCGTCGTCGAGGACGCGCAGCTCGGCGAACGGCATGGAGTGATCCGGATGCCGCGCCGGCTTTCCCATCGCGCCGAGGCGCATCTCGCCGAGGCCCGCGCCGGGGAACGGGTTGTTGCACGCGCCCGGGATCTCGGTCATGCCGTAGCCCTCGAGCATCACCTGGACGCCGAACTCCGCGCGAAAGATGCGGTCGATCTCGGCCGGAATCGGCGCCCCGTAGGCCTTCGTGATCTTGTGCGGCACGAACTCGCTGCGCGGCCGCTGGGCGAGGATGCTGCTGATCGCGGCGATGAAGTTGAACTCGGTCGCGCCGGTCTCGGCGGCGATCTGCCAGAACTTCGAGGCCGAGAACTTCGGGACGAGCACGACCGAGGCCCCTGCGGCCGCGGCGCCGCAGACCGAGTAGAAGATCGCGTTAATGTGGAAGAGCGGCAGCACCGCCATCAGCCGGTCGTCGGCACCGAGCTGCATGCGTTCGACGAAGCCCTCGCCGGCGAGCACGAGGTTGCGCTGGCTGTGCATCACGCCTTTGGGGAAGCCGGTCGTGCCGGAGGTGTAGACGACGAGGCAGACGTCGTCTGCCCCGCCGCGGCTTTCGGTAACCGGCGCGGCACGCGCGGCGAGCTCGGCGAGCGCCGGCAGGCCGTCGGCGCCGGCCGGCTCGAACAGGATGCGCCAGGGTAAGGACGACACGTTCTTCGCGCCCTCGAGCGCGAGCGCCGCGCTCTCGCGCGCGCACGCGACGCCGCACACGCCGGCGTGCTCGAAGATGTAGCGCGCCTCTTCGACCCGCAGTTCCGGGTTGACCGGCACCATCCACGCGCCCAGCCGCGCCAGCGCAAGCAGGGTGATCAGGATGTCCGGACGCGTCGGCGCCAGCGTCGCGACGCGATCGCCCGGCTTTACGCCCAGCGCGGCGTACGCGCCCGCGGCGCGCTGCACCAACGGCTCGATCTCGCGCCACGCGATGGTGCGTCCTTCGAACAGGAGGAACAGCCGGTCGCCGTTACGCGCCGCGCGGCTCGCGATGAGCCCGGCGAGCGAACCGTCGTGGGGCGGGTAGAGGCGCAGCGTTTCGAGTGGGGTCATCGGGGCTCCATGACGCGCGGCGGCGCGGTCGACCCGCGCACCACCAGCTCGGGCTCGAGCCGGAGGTGCTGCTTGCGCGCGCGCGGGCTGGCGATCTCGGCGAGCAGCACGCGCGCGACCTCCACGCCCATCGCGCGATGTGCGATGCGGACGGTCGTGAGCGGTGGCGCGAAGCGGTCGGCGAACGGCATGTCGTTGTAACCGGTCACCGACACGTCGCGTGGGCAGGCGAGCCCGCGGCGTGCGAGCTCGTCGTAGCACCCGAGGGCGAGGAGATCGTTCGCGGCGACGATCGCGGTCAGGCCGGGATGGCGGTCGAGCAGCACGGCGGCGGCCGGGATGCCTGCGGCGATGCTGTAGCTCGCCGCCTCGGCGACCAGCGCGTCGCCCGCCGCTTCCGCGATCAGCGCGTCGCCCGCATCGATCCCGTGCGTGCGTAGCGCGGCGACGAAGCCCGCGCGCCGCGCGGCGCCGGTGGAGAGCCCGCGCGGCCCGGCGACGTGCCCGATGCGCTGGTGCCCGAGCGCGACGAGATGTTCGACCGCGAGCGCGATCCCGCGCGTGTCGTCGTTCGTGACCGACGACGCGCCCGCCGCGTCGCCGCCGCGGTTCACCAGCACGACCGGCAGCCCGAGCTTGCGGCAGCGTGCGACGAGCGGATCGCCGTGTGTCACGGTGGCGAGGATCATCCCGTCGACGCGGCGCGCCGCGAGACGCTCGAGCGCCTGGCGCGCGCGATCGGGATCGTTGTCGGTGTTGGCGATGATCGCGGTGTAGCCCGTCTCGCCGAGCGCGCTCTCGATGCCGCGCAGGATCGGCGGAAAGACCGGATTCGCCAGGTCGGGGATGAGCACGCCGATCATTGCGGTGCGCCGCGTGCGCAGGCCCGCCGCGACCGGATCGGGGACGTAGCCCAGCCGGCCGGCCACGGCGCGTACGCGGTCGGCCACTGCCGGGGTCACGAGCTGGCGCGCGTGCGGGCTGAGCGCGCGCGACACGGTCGACGCGTGCACCCGCGCCGCCCGCGCAACGACCTGAATCGTGACTCGTTTGCTGGCCATGATGCAGCGCCGCAGAAGGATCTCCGCAGGCGTCGCCTGCGGCATTCTATGCAATCGATTGCCCCCCGCCAAGCGGCGGCGTAGCATTGCCGGGCCGCACACGGATCCGGCCGCAGCACGGCCATCCCTGCGGATCCGAGGGCCATCGCAAGGGTCCCGTTGCCAGTCGATTCGAGGAGGTTTCCGATGCCCATCAAGACGCCGTGCCGCTTCGCGCTCGCCCTCGCCGCCGCAGCGGTGGTCGCGGCCCCCGTTCCCGCGCCCGCCGCGGAGTACATGGAGAAGAGCGAGTTCCAGAAGCAGCGTGCGTTCTCGCCCGGCGTGATCTCCGAGGGCGGGAAGATCGTCTGGCTCGCCGGTCAGACCGCCACGCGCGACAACGAGGGGCGCGACATCGCGAACAACTTCGAGGCGCAGGTGCACCAGGTCTTCGCGCAGATCGACCAGATCATGAAGCGCGCGGGCGGCAGCCTGGCGAACATCGTGCAGGTCACCGTGTTCATCAAGGAGTCGCGCTATGGCGACCGGTTCGTGGAGTTGCGCCGCGACAAGTTCCCCGACGGCAACTACCCGGGCAGCGCACTCGTCACCGTGACCAACTTCGCGCGTCCCGGCATCGAGATCGAGATCCAGGCGATCGGCGTCATCGGCGACCGCTGCTCGACCGCCAATCCCTGCTCCGCCGAGGGCATCGCCAAGAAGAAGTGAGCGCGCCGCAAGACCTGTCCGCATGACCCGGCCGTTCACCTACGTCGGCCTGCCCGCGCGCGTGGTCTTCGGCGCCGGCGCGCTCGACGAGCTGCCGCGCGAGATCGAGCGGCTCGGCGCGCGCCGCGCGCTGGTGCTGTCCACGCCGGAGCAGCGCGCGCAGGCCGACGACATCGCGCGCCGCCTCGGCGAGCGCTGCGCAGGTGTGTTCCCGCGCGCCGTGATGCACGTGCCGATCGAGGTCGCACGCGCGGCGCGCGCCGAAGCGCAGCGCCTGGACGCCGACTGCGCGGTCGCGATCGGCGGCGGCTCGACCACCGGGCTCGGCAAGGCGATCGCGCTCGAGTCGGCGCTGCCGATCCTCGCGATCCCGACCACCTACGCGGGCTCGGAGATGACCCCCATCTACGGCATCACCGAGGGTGGCGCGAAGCAGACCGGCCGCGACGCGCGGGTGCTGCCGAAGACTGTGATCTACGACCCGACGCTCACGCTCGGGCTTCCGGTCGGCCTCTCGGTGACCAGCGGCATGAACGCGATCGCGCACGCCGTCGAGGGGCTGTACGCCCAGGACGCGAACCCCATCATGTCGATGCTGGCCGAGGAGGGCATCCACTCGCTCGCGCACGGGCTCGAGTACGTGGTGAAGAACCCGCAGGATCTCGCCGCGCGCGGCGAATGTCTCTACGGCGCATGGCTCTGCGGGGCGGTGCTCGGTGCGGTGGGCATGGCGCTGCATCACAAGCTCTGCCACACGCTCGGCGGCACCTGGAACCTGCCGCACGCGGAGACGCACACGATCGTGCTGCCGCACGCGGTCGCGTACAACCGCGAGGCCGCCGTCGAGCCGCTCAAGCGCGCCGCGCGGGCGCTGCACGCCCGCGATCCGGCGCAGGCGCTTTATGATCTCGCGCTGAAGCTTGGCGCTCCCGTCGCCCTGAAGGACATCGGCATGCAGGAGGCGGACCTCGACCGCGCCGCCGACCTTGCGACGACTGCGCCATACTGGAACCCGCGGCCGGTCGAGCGGCCCGCGATCCGCAAGCTGCTGGACGACGCCTTCCACGGGCGCCGCCCCGCCTGAACCGCAACCCCGTCGGAGGAAACGATGCGCACCTACACCGAAAGCGAGCTCGCCGATGCCGTCATCGCCCGCATGGACCAGGTCCAGGACCCGCGCTTCAAGCAGATCCTGTCGAGCCTCGTGAAGCACTTGCACGCGTTCGCGCGCGAGATCGATCTGACCGAGGAGGAGTGGTTCGAAGGCATCAAGTTCCTCACCGCGGTCGGACAGAAGTGCGACGACCGGCGCCAGGAGTTCATCCTGCTGTCCGACATTCTCGGGCTCTCGTCGCTGGTGAACATGGTCAACCACCGGCTGCCCGCGGGGGCGACCGAGTCGACGGTGCTTGGGCCATTCTTCGTGCACGGGGCGCCCGAGTTCGAGAACGAAGCCGACCTGACGAAGGGCGCGAAGATTCCCGGCGAGCCCACCTACGTCACGGGGCGCGTCAGCTCGGTCGACGGCAAGCCGGTGCCCAACGCCACGATCGACGTCTGGCAGGCCCGCGCGAACGGCGTCTACGACATCCAGGACCCGGAATGCGAGTTCGAGTTGCGCGGGCGGATCAAGGCGGGCGCGGACGGCCGTTACGCGTTCCGTACCTACAAGCCCATGTTCTACGGCGTGCCGACCGACGGACCGGTCGGGATCGTCCTCGAAAAGATGGGCCGCCACCCGATGCGGCCGGCGCACCTGCACATGATCGTGAACGCGCCGGGGTACCAGCAGGTGATCACGCACGTGTTCGTCAAAGGCGACCCGTACCTGGAGTCCGACACGGTGTTCGCGGTCAAGCCTTCGCTCATTGGCGAGTTCAAACAGGTCGACGCGCCGGACGAGGCGAAGCGGCTCGGGCTCGCGAACCCGTTCGTGCGGCTCGAGTTCGACGTCAAACTCGCGCCGGCGGGCGCGGGCAAGACCCGCGCGACGATCGCGGCGAGCGATACGGTGAAGGCCTGACCGGCGCGTCTGCCAGCGGCGGCCGGCCGATGGACGAGGCCCCGATGGACGAAACCCTCGACTGTCGCGGCAGCACGGTACCGGAGGCGGGCCGCGCGATCATCGCGCGGTTCAATGCGAGCGACCCGGGCGCGACGTTCGGCGTGCGGCTCGACGCGTACCCGGCCGGGCTGCGGATGTGGCTCCTCGAGGCGGGCGCGCGCAACCGCGCAGCGCGTGAGCCCGACGGCGGATGGCGCCTCGAGGTCGAGCGGCGCCGCGCGTCCGCGCAAGGGTCCGTGCCCGGCGCGCATCACGTCGTGAGCGGCACTGACGGCTCGGTGTGGACGGCGGAGCGCGCGAGCCGCGTGGCGCGCATCGACGCGGCGGAGCGGCGCGTGGTTGCGACCGCGGCAGTCGCACGCAAGGCCTCGCATCTCGCGCTCGATGCGCCGCGCGGGCGGCTCATCGTCGCGGACGCGGAGGCGGGCGAGGTCATCGCGCTGCGGGCCGCCGACCTGCACGAGCTTGCGCGCTGGCCAGCGCCCGGCATGCCGCAGCTCCCGCGCGTGTCCGTCGACGGGGTAGTGTGCGTGACCGGCGGCGCGAGCGGCACGGTCACGATCGCGCGGCCGCGCGGGTCGGGCTACGCGGCGACGACGGTCGAGATCGGTGCGAGCCCGCACGATCCGCTGCTCTCGAACGATGGAGTGCATTTGTTCGTGCCGTGCGCGGGCAGTGGAGAGGTCGCGAAACTGCGGCTCGACGACGCATGCGTCGTCGGCCGGGCGCGCGTCGGCGCGGGGCCGTCGCACCTCGCGCTCCATCCGCGCGGTGACCGGCTCTACTCGGCGAACAGCTGGGATGGCACCGTGACGTGCCTGAGTGCCGAGGGCGAGATCCTCGCCAGCGCCGAGAGCGGCGGCTGGGCGCACGCGATCGACCTGACGCCCGACGGGCGGTGGCTCTTCGTCGGGAACTTCATGGACGACACGCTGAGCGTGTTCGACGCGGACTCGCTCGCGCGGGTCGCGGTCCTGCCGACCGAGCCCTATGCGCACGGCCTGGACGTCTCGCCGGACGGCGCGCACGTGGTCGCGACCGGCTTCGGGTCCGACTGTGTGCGGGTGTACGACGCCCGCGCGCACCGCGAGCTCGGGCGCGTTGCGGTCGGCGCGGGCTCGTCGCACACCGCGTTCACCGACGGCGGCGCCACCGCGTTTGTCGGCTGCTCGGTGGATGGCCACGTCGCGTGCGTCGAGCTTGACGCGCTCGGGTGCACGGCACGTATTCGCATCTAAGAGAGGGAAGACCGGTGCCGCAGGCAGCGGTCTT
>Ga0315278_10000747_pt1 | contig 28360 bp, 21 predicted proteins | sample YL17G06_0_MG_FD_203880 | JGI IMG/M metagenome (GOLD analysis project Ga0315278, IMG submission 203880) | Sediment microbial communities from Yellowstone Lake, YNP, Wyoming, USA - YL17G06_0 | ecosystem: Environmental > Aquatic > Freshwater > Lake > Sediment | place: USA: Wyoming | collected... | reverse complement strand
ACGGGCTTCGGATTGATGATGGTCACCGTGCCCGTCAGCCGCGGATCAGGCAGAAATGTCTCGCCGGTGATCTCCGCAAGGCGCTTCACCACCCCGACTATGTCGGCATTGTCAAACTGCAGCCGGTGGGTTGCGTTGGTTGCCTGCGTGCCGGCCGGCGGCGCATTGGTGCCCCGTGGCGGCCGGAGCGGGCCTCGACCGTGCGACACCTCGGCCGAGGCGGACTTGACCACTATAAGCTCCCTGCCGCGCCGCATCGCGGTAAAGCCCATCTGTTTCAACACCGAGAACACGATCTGCTCCGCTTCGGTGACCGAGGTCTGCCGTGGTTGCACGATCGTCACCTGCACCTGCACCCCTGGATCGAGGGTGACGTTGTCGCAGCCCGTCAGATCGGCCAGCCACAACAGCACGGTGCACATGCTCACGCATTGGAAGTCAACATACACCATCCGCTGGACGTTGCTCGCCTGCACGGCAGGCGGCACCACAATTGCCACAGGTGCTGTTGCGGTCACCGCAGGCGTTGAAGCGGCTCCCTCGTTGCCGCTCGCGGCACACGCAGTAACGGCGAGGCATCCGGCCAGGAAGACCGAGCATGCAAGAAAACAAAGACCGCGCGCGCTTCGGAACTCGATGTGCGCACTACGCCACCAAAACACTCTCCGCTTGCCAAACATCATGTCCTGTAGATTATACCAAATATCCGGTCTAAATGCAACCCAAACCGCAATATCTTGGGTTGGAGCCTTCCCGGACGCTGCTCTGACGCGCGCAACCCGCAATCTGCCGCCGCATCCAACCGGCCATAATGCAACTGGTGTTCCATTGCCGATGTGCCGCCTCCATCAGCCCTCTGCGTGGTGTGCGCACCGTGATCCATGTACATGATTTTCCCGCGTTTGCGCGGTGGTGGGCATGGCAGGCACGACCACTGCAAGTTATCGGTTCCCGGGTTGTGTGCTGGATGCATTCCACATCCGCGCCACGCGTATTCCACAAGTTGTCCACAGGTTGCCCACGGGTATTGAATCCCGGCAAGAGACTCCACCCGTGACGCAAGGCGACGGGGATCTCAACGGCGGGGAATCCGTATTCGCGGCGCGTTGCTCCCTTACATTGGCATTCCCGCCAGGGCGTGTCCAACTGGTTGCGCGGCAGGGAGATGCCGGGGGCTTCCTGCCCGGCCCTCCTGCCACGGAAAGAGAATATGAATATGTATTCATATTTAGCGTCTATCCTCATGAACTCCGAGCGGCACACGCTCACTAACCGGACCTCAGGGAGACGACGATGAACTCCACCACATCCAGAACGGGAAGAACCCTCATGATGGCGCTTGGCACCTTGGTTGTTGCAGCGTGGATCCAGCAGGCTGCGGCAGACGTCAGCGTGGGCGTCGGCCTCGGTGTCAACCTCACCTTCGACACCTGCCGGAGCGAGCTCGAACCGTATGGCGCCTGGCAGACCACGGCTGAGCTCGGCGACGTGTGGGTGCCGGCAGGCATGCCGGCGGCGTGGCATCCCTATTCGTACGGCCACTGGCTCTACACGGACTGCGGCTGGTACTGGGAGAGCGATTATTCGTGGGGCTGGCTTCCCTTCCATTACGGCCGCTGGAGCCGCCATCCAAGCCTGGGCTGGTGCTGGGTGCCCGGCTATGTCTGGGCGCCGGCATGGGTGACCTGGTACTACACCGACGCGTACGTCGGCTGGGCTCCCGTGGCCGTCTACGGTGCATGTGTGTCCTACTCCGTGGCGCCTTGTGACTGGTTCTTTGTCAGCCTTGGCTGTTTCACCGCGGGCTCGCTGTGGACCTTCTCGGTCTCCCCATGGTGCGTGGGCCCCACAGTATGCTCGTCCTACACCGTCATCAACAATTATTACTGTTTTAACAACTACTATTACTACGACGCACGGCGCTGCGACTGGTATGGTCCGCCGCTGCGTGTCATCGAGCGGCACGCCGGTCGCAAGCTCTCTCCCTATACGCTCTCGACGGCGGCTGACCGCACACGCCATGGTACCCGGAGCGACCGCAAGCTCGAGGTGTACCGCCCCACCGCCGAGCGGAAGCTTGTCACCCGAGAAATACCTGACCGGGTGTTGACCCGCATGGAGAAGGAGAAGCCCAGCCTGGTCGAGACGCGGAAGACAAGTGACAAGCCATGCGTCATCGAGCCTGTGCGCACCACACCACGCGTCCAGCCGGCCCAGCCACACATCGAGCGGCCCGTGGTTCGGCCCGAGCCCGCGCGCACCACACCGCGCGTCCAGCCGGCCCAGCCACACATCGAGCGGCCCGTGGCCCGGCCCGAGCCCGTGCGCACCGCACCACGCGTCCAGCCGGCCCAGCCACACATCGAGCGGCCCGTGGCCCGGCCCGAGCCCGTGCGCACCGCACCACGCGTCCAGCCGGCCCAGCCGCATGTCGAACAACCGCTTGCAGCTCCTGTGCGGAGCATACCTGCCGCTCCGGCGACTATACCTGTAGCGGGTACGCCCTCAGGCGTTTCGGGAGGCATGACGGTCGAAGGCCGCAGCCGATGAGTCACTGTTTTATCACGATCATTACGCTCATAACAATCCCCTTGAAGTCACCATACCGGAGACCAATGAATGCCGGGCATCCACTTAGGACAAACGGGTTGCGCACAGACCCGGCCTACAAATGAGAAGGCTGATCGCCACTCCGGTATGAAGCAGTTCAGGCTCAGCGAGCAACGAGAGGAGCGGGAGGCCCTGGGATTCCGTGAGAGAACCCACTGGCCTCGGCTCCCCATCGCATGACGTAGCCGCCATAGCGCACTTTTGCCCGGAGAGCGGTGCGGAATGCTATAATAGGCTGCGATGACAGGGAACCGACCAGAGCCGTCGCGCAGGCACGCTATCACCCGTGGTCTGCCGCTTCGCGTGTGTGCCGTCATGCTGCTGGTTGCCGTGTGCGTCCTGTGGGTCATGTACGCACGTGACATGCTGCTCGCGCCTGAGCAGCCAGCCCGGCCGCCCGCGGTGGCGCAGGTCGAGGCTGAGCCTGAGCAGCCGGAAGGCCTGCTGCGCTCGATGGTGCTGATTCCGGGCGGCTCGTTCCTGATGGGCAGCACAAACAATCCGACCGAGCAACCTGTCCATCGCGTTGCCGTGGACGGGTTCTGGATGGACCGGTTCGAGATGACCAACAAGGACTTCGAGCGGTTCATGCCGGCACACCGCAGGTTCCGGCGCGGCACGTCAACCAACGATGCCGATCCGGCGATTATTGTGACATGGGAGGATGCAACGAACTATTGCGCCTGGCGGTGCAGGCGGGAGGGAATGCCCGAAGGCACCTACCGCCTGCCGACCGAGGCTGAATGGGAGTATGCCGCGCGCGGCGGCCTTGAACAAAAACAGTATCCGTGGGGCGACTTCCTGCCTGACGAGTTCTCCGTGCCTGTGGCAAGCTACAAGGCGGCCAGCATGTCCAACGAGGTCCGCATCGCCAAGTTGTCGCCGGTGGGCTCGTATCCGCCCAACGGGTTCGGCCTGTACGACATGTCCGGGAATGTCTGGGAATGGTGCCGGGACTGGTATGCAGATAACGCCTATGCGGCCCGTGCAAGCGGCGGCGGCGTGGCAACCAATCCGGTCGGGCCTGATGTGGGCATCAAGCGCGTCTGGCGCGGCGGGGCATGGCTGAGCAAGGCCGATCTGCTCCGGTGCGCCAGCCGGGGCGGTCTTGGCCCGGCCCAGTGGCTCGATACGCTCGGGTTCAGATGCGTCCGCGTAAGCGCCGGCCCTGAGCCGGCGACCCGCACTGCCCCGCCCCGATAGCGAGGCACCCCTATGCCACGGGCGGTGGCGCGGCTCTCTGCTTAAGTGCGGTGATGCCTGCGTCGGTGGTGCGGAAGAAGCAGTCTGGGCCAAGCGATGCGGCGAGGCCCGCGCGCTCGAGTGTGCGCAGTGCCCGCCATTTCATCTCTGTGAATCCAAATAGGATGCCGCTCTCGCGCAGGTGGTGCGCAAGCTCCTCGAGCATCGCAACACCCGATGCGTCAATCTCGTTAATGCCGTCGGCCACCACAAGCACCGCGTGTGCCTGTGGCTTCGCCGCGAGGGCGTTCAGAACCGATTCCTCAAAATGCTCCGCGTTGCCGAAGAAAAGGTGGCCATCGAACCGGAGCAGAACCACATGGTCGTCCGTGGGCAGCTCGTGGTGTGTGGCGTCGCGGAACGTGCCGTCGGCATGGCGGCCAAGCACGGCGACATGCGGCCTCATCATCCGGCCCATATGAAAGACGAGCGCGAGGATGACGCCAATGAAGATGCCGGTGGAGATGTGGGGCGCCAAGACCACGCATGCAGCAAACGTGATGCCGCCCGTGACGCCATCGAGCTTGCTGGTGCGCCAGATGTGGAGCAGGCCGGGCACGTCAGCCAGCCTGACAACGGCGGTCATGATGACCGCGGCGAGCGTTGCGCGGGGCAGATGGTACATGAGCGGCGTCAGGCACAACAGCGTGGCCATGGTGACCATGGCGGTCACGATGCCGGAAATGCCCGAGCGGGCTCCGGCGGCAAGAGTGGCGGCTGAACGCGAGAACGAGCCGCTGCTGGGCGGCGCCATCAGGAAACTGCCCAGCAGGTTGGCCAACCCCTGCCCGATCATCTCCTGGTCAAGATCGAGCCGTTGCCGGGTCCGCGCCGCGATTGCCTTGCTTATGGCCATCACTTCCATAAAGCCGATGAGGGCAATCATACACGCTCCGGGCACCAGTCGGCGCGAGGTGTCCCAGTCGAACTGCGGCAGGCGGAGCGACGGCAGGCCGCGCGGGATGGCACCGACAACATCGCCGTGCCATCGTGTTTCATAGCCCCACAACCAGCCTGCAATGGTTGTCGCGGCCAGCACAATCAGCATGCCGGGCCAGCGCGGCTTCAGGCGTTGCAGGGCAAGAAGCGCAATGAGCGAGCCGACACCCGCAACGACCACGGCGCCATTCGCCGTTGAAAGGCCCTACAGGGCGTTCCACAAATCAACACTATAATATCGTGACCGCGGCACGTGCAGGCCGAGCAGGGCGGGAAACTGCGAGAGTGCGATGATCAGCGCGGCCGCGTTGGTGAATCCAAGGAGGACGGGCCGCGACACAAGGCCAAGGACAAACGACCAACGCACCATGCCCATGGCAAGCAACACCACACCCGACATGCACGAAAGAACGATGGCGAAACGGATGCGCTCCTCGACCGGCACATTGGTGGAGAAGGCACCGGTGATGACCGCTGCGGTCAGCAGCGAGGTCATCGCCGCGGGCCCCGTGGCGAGCTGGCGGCACGAGCCCCACAGGGCGCCGGCGATCACCGGCAGGAACGCGCCGTACAGGCCATACTGGGCCGGCAGGCCCATCAGCTCGGCGTAAGCCATCGACTGCGGGACCAACAGCGCGCTGATCGTGATGCCGGTAATCAGGTCGGCCCTGAGCGCCGAGCCGGACAAGGGAAACCAGCGCAGAAACGGCAGCGCGCGCGCACTCATGCCCGGGTGCGCCTGATGCAGTCCATTGTGATGCTCGCCGTTCACGTTCTCAAGGTCTGTCGCGCAACTAGTGCACCAGGTAGCCATCCACACCCGCGGCCGCCCGGCGTGCGTGGTCAATCGCCCTTACCACCAGTGAGGCTCCGGTCATCGCATCGCCTGCGGCAAAGATGCCTGGCCTGGTCGTCATATACTGCGTGTCAACGACAATATTGCCGCGCGGGCAAGTCTCGATGCCCAGCTCGGCCACAAGCGGCCCGTGCTCGACATGGACAAATCCCATTGCCAGCAGGACCAGGTCCGCCTCGATCTCGACCTCGGAGCCGGGAACAGGCCGCGGCTGCTGGCCCTGCCAGTCGAGCCTGCGGCACCGCAGGCGCTGGACACCTCCCTGTGTGCCGGCGAACTCGGTCGTCTCGATGCTCCACAACCGCTTGCAGCCTTCTTCCTGTGAAGACGACGTGCGCAGGATCAGCGGCCATGCCGGCCACGGGTTGTTCTCCGCCCGTTCTCCGGGCGGCTTGGGCAGCAGCTCGAGCTGGGTGATGGATGCCGCGCCCTGGCGGCGGGCTGTGCCGATGCAATCGGAGCCCGTGTCTCCCCCACCGATCACCACCACGCGCTTGCCCGAGGCGGAGATGGCCTGGGCGTCCGGGAGGGAGTTGCCGGCATTCCTCCTGTTCTGCTGGGTGAGGAAGTCCATGGCAAACTGGATGCCGCCAAGGTCGCGCCCGGGCACGCGCAGGTCGCGCGGGACGCCCGCACCTGTGGCAATCAGGACGGCATCGAACGAGCGGAGCAGGTACCGTGCGGACACATCGCGTCCGGCGTCGACGCCCGCCTCGAACAAGACGCCCTCGGCGCGCATCTGGCCGATGCGCCGGTCGAGGACATCCTTGCCGAGCTTGAAATCGGGAATGCCGTAGCGGAGGAGGCCGCCGATCCGGTCGGCCTTCTCGAACACGACCACGACGTGGCCGCGCCGGGCAAGCTGCTGAGCCGCGGAAAGCCCGGCTGGGCCCGAGCCGATCACTGCGACTCGTTTGCCCGATTGGACGCGCGCGGGCTCGGGCACTATCCAGCCCTCGCGCCAGCCGCGCTCGGCAATCTCAAGCTCGATCTGCCTGATTGCCACCGCAGGCTGGTTGATGGCAAGCGTGCACGCAGGCTCGCACGGAGCCGGACAGACACGGCCGGTGATCTCGGGCAGGTTGTTTGTCTTGTGGAGGAGCTCGAGGGCACGGCGCCACAGGCCGCGGTAGGCCATGTCGTTCCAGTCGGGAATCAGGTTTGCCAGAGGGCAGCCTGAGGAATGGCAGAAGGGAACGCCGCAGTCCATGCACCGGGCAGTCTGGCGTGCAAGCTCGTCGCCCGCAAGCGGCAGCTCGAATTCGCGGTAGTCGCGGACACGCTCGGCCACAGGCCGTTTGCCAACGTCCTGACGCGGATAATCAATGAACCCGGTCGGTTTACCCATGAGCGACACCTTCAACATTGTTGTGCGATCGCTTCCGCATTACTTGGTAGAGGCCGATACAGGTGTTCATGACGACAAACAAAACCAGGGCACCCCGAAAATACAGAGTCATAGGCCCGGCTTGTATGCGTTTTTTAGTGCTTACAGACTCCAAGCTCTGCCTGTTTTCCTCAGTCGGGTTATCCGCGTATTCCTTCATGGCACGAGGAACCTCAGCACTGTCAATGTGTACGGGCCACAGCAGCAAGACAACCGCCACCTGAAGGAATATCAACACGGCCTGCACTATGTATTTCCGGCCTCTTGTCATATTACACCTCGCATTTGCCGTGCCGCCATCATGCACACGCACAGAAGCAACTGCGAATGCAACTTCATATACACAGAACACAGGCCGCACGCACGGCCTAGGGCAATTACTGCTGCCGTGACCGCGGCTGCGACGCTGCGCACAAGGGGCGTGACGCTACGCATCATCCGTACACCTCTTCTGTTGCCGACAGAGTTTCGAGGTCGGCGAACTCGCGGGCCTTCATCCGTTCGAGGACGGTGCGGTACTCGAGCGGGATGACCCGGACAAACAAGGGCAGAGCCCGTTGCCAATTGTCGAGGATCATCTTCGCCCGCGCACTGCCGGTCATTGCCACATGCTGCGCAAGCATGGCGTGAAGCAGTTTCCTGTCATCCTCGATCCATACGCTTTCGAGGTCGACCGTATCGAGGTTGCAGCGCATGCCGAACAGTTCGGTTTCGTCGTAGACATAGGCGAGCCCGCCGCTCATGCCCGCTGCGAAATTGAGGCCGGTCTGGCCCAGGACGACGATCACGCCGCCTGTCATGTATTCACAGCCGTGGTCGCCCACGCCCTCGACCACCGCGCGAGCGCCGCTGTTCCGGACCGCGAACCGCTCGCCGGCGGTGCCGCAGATGTAGGCCTCGCCCGAGGTTGCGCCGTACAGGCAGACATTTCCTGCGATGACATTCTCGTGGGGAACGAACGCCGCATCATGTGGCGGCACGATGGCGATCTTGCCGCCCGAGAGGCCTTTGCCCAGATAGTCGTTCGTGGCGCCCTCGAGCCGGAAGGTGATGCCCGGGGCAAGGAACGCGCCGAAGCTCTGGCCCGCCGTGCCCTTGAAATGGGCCGTGATCGTGTCGGGAGGCAGGCCCTGCGCTCCATGGCGCCTGGTGACCGTTGCGCTGAGCGAGGTGCCAACCGCCCGGTGCACATTCCGGATGTGGAGATCGAGCTGGACTGCCTTCCTCGTCTCGATTGCCGAAGCCGCACAGTCTATCAGGATCTTGTCGAGACGGTGCTCGGGGTCGTGGACATGGCACTCGGTGCACCGGAGCGGCTGGCCGGCCTGCGGCGGCGCGAGGAGCGGGCCGAGGTCGAGACCGCACGCCTTGACATGGCCCGGATCGCCCGTGAACTCGAGCATCTCGGCGTGGCCCACCATGTCGTCCACAGTGCGGAAGCCGAGCATGGCCATGTGCTCCCGGAATTCCCGGGCAATGAACTGCATGAAATTGATGACATGCTCGGGCTTGCCTGCAAACCGGGCGCGAAGAGCAGGATCCTGCGTTGCAACGCCGACCGGGCAGGTGTTCAGATGGCACTTCCGCATCATGACGCAGCCAAGCGTTACCAGGACTATGGTGCCAAAACCGAATTCCTCGGCGCCCAGCAGCGCGGCGATGGCCAGGTCGCGCCCGGTGCGGAGCTGGCCGTCAACCTGGACTCGGACTCGGCTGCGGAGCTTATTGGCAATGAGTGCCTGCTGAGTCTCGGCCAGGCCAAGCTCCCAGGGCAGGCCGCAGTGGCGGATCGAGGTCAGCGGCGAAGCGCCTGTGCCGCCGTCATAGCCGGAGATCAGGACCATGTCCGCCTTTGCTTTCGCAACGCCCGCGGCGATGGTGCCCACGCCCGCCTCGGACACCAGTTTCACCGACACGCGTGCATGGTCATTTGCCGATTTCAGGTCGTAGATGAGCTGGGCCAAGTCCTCGATCGAGTAAATGTCATGATGGGGCGGCGGAGAGATCAGGGTCACCCCGGGCGACGTATGGCGTACGCGGGCGATCTCCTCGGTTACCTTGTGGCCGGGAAGCTGGCCGCCTTCGCCCGGCTTTGCCCCCTGGGCAATCTTGATCTGAAGCTCGTCCGCGTTCACCAGGTACTCCGAGGTGACGCCAAACCTGCCCGAGGCAACCTGCCTGATCCGCGACTTCATCGAGTTGCCCTCGGCCGACACGATGTCCCGCGCGGGATCCTCGCCTCCCTCGCCCGAGTTGCTCCGGCCGCCCAGCCTGTTCATGGCGATGGCGATGGTCTCGTGGGTCTCCTTGCCGATCGAGCCGAAGGACATTGCCGACGAGACGAACCGCTTCACAATGTCGCTCTCCGGCTCGACCTCGTCGAGAGGCACGGGTGCGCGGCCGGTCGTGCGGAAGGACAGCATGCTCCGCAAGGTCGCACGCGAGCCAGCCTGGTTGTCTATGAGCGTCGAGTACCGTTTGAAGACCGAATAATCGCCCGTGCGCACCGCGTGCTGGAGCGCTGCAATCACCTCGGGTGCCAGCAGATGCTTCTCGCCACCCACCCGGACGCGGTAGTTGCCGCCGATCTCGAGCAAGTTCCCGGGCGCGCCGTCGGCCTGATAGGCCTTCGCGTGTCGTGCGCGGGCCTCGGCCGCAATCTCGGCAAGGCCAATGCCGCCGACGCGCGACGCGGTACCGCAGAAATAGGTGTCAATCACTTTTTGCGCCACGCCCACCGCCTCGAATATCTGGGCGCCAAAGTAGCTGCGGACAGTCGAGATGCCCATCCGGCTGAAGGTCTTGAGCAAGCCCTTCTTCACCGCGGTGATGTACAGGTCAACCGCCTCGACAGGCGAGACGGGGGAGAGCAGGAGCTTCTGTTCGGCAAGCATCCGCGCGGTAGTGAGGGCGAGATAGGGGCAGACCGCGTTCGCCCCATAGCCGATCAAGAGCGAGAAATGATGGACCTCGCGCGCCTCGCCTGTCTCGATGACGATGCCCGCGGCGGTGCGAAGCCCTTTCTGGATGAGATGGTGGTGGAGGCCCGCCGTTGCCAGCAGCGATGGAATGGGCACGCGGCCGGGCCCAACGTTCCGGTCGGTCAGCACAATGATGGTTGCGCCGTTTTCGAGTGCACGGCACACAGCGCTGAACACGGCATCGAGCGCTGCACCGAGCGCATCGGCTCCGCCGTGTGCATCGAACAGGATGTCAATCGCCGCGGCCTTGATGTCAGGATTTCGCGATTGGGCAATCCGCTCCATGTCCTCAGGCGTCAGGAGGGGATGGGACAGCTTCAGCATGCGGCAGTGCGCGGGCGTTTCCTCAAGCAGGTTCCGCTCCCGGCCGATGAAGCTCATGAGCGACATCACCAGCTCCTCGCGCAGCGGGTCGATGGGCGGATTGGTCACCTGGGCGAACAATTGCTTGAAATAGTTGAACAGGAGCTGGGGCTTGTTCGAGAGCACGGCCAATGCGGCATCGTTGCCCATCGAGCCGACAGGCTCCTGGCCCGTGCCGGCCATGGGGGCAACGATCATGGTGAGATCCTCCTCGGTGTAGCCGAATGCGTGCTGGCGGACAAGGAGCGCGGCCGGATCCTCGGCCGGGATGTCGGGCGGAGTGAGGAGGCCGCGAAGCGTGATCCGGTTCTCGTTCACCCAGCGGCGGTAGGGCTTCTGCCGGCTGATGTTCGCCTTGATCTCGTTGTCCGGCACGATCCGCTGCTGCTCGAGATCCACCAGCAGGATCCGCCCGGACTGGAGGCGGCCATGGTTCAGCACATCCTTGGCTGGAATGTCAACCACGCCCGCCTCGGACGCAAGCACCATCAGGCCGGCGCGGGTGACGGTGTAGCGTGCGGGCCTGAGCCCGTTCCGGTCAAGCGTTGCGCCAAGGTACCGGCCATCGGTAAACACAAGCGCAGCCGGGCCGTCCCATGGCTCCATGAACGCGGCATGATACTCGTAGAACGCGCGCTTGTCCTCGCTCATGTGGTACTTCGCACCCCAGGCCTCGGGCGTCATCATCATCACCGCATGCGGCAGCGAGCGGCCGCCCTGGACAAGCAGTTCGAGGACGTTGTCGAACATGGCCGAATCGCTTCCGCCCGGCATGATGACGGGGGTGATCTTGCGTGTGTTCGGGCCGAACAGGGGAGAGCCGAGCATCGCCTCGCGCGCACGCATCCTGTTCACATTCCCGCGCAGCGTGTTGATCTCGCCGTTGTGGGCAAGGTACCTGAACGGCTGGGCAAGCCGCCAGTTCGGCAGCGTGTTGGTGCTGTACCGCTGGTGGACAACTGCAAACGCGCTGGCGAACTGGGGAGCGCCGAGATCGGGGTAGAAATCCTCAAGCTGTGTTCCGGTCAGCATGCCCTTGTACACCAGCGTCCTGCTCGAGAAACTGGCGATATAGAACGCCGATGCGGCCGGGCCGAGCGCAGCGATCTCGTTCTCGATCCTGTGCCTGACGATGTACAATGTCCGCTCGAACGACTCTCCGGGAACTGCTCCACGGCCCACGAAGAGCTGCCAGATGGACGGCTGGGTCGAGCGGGCGAGGGCGCCGAGATGCGTCGAGTCGGTCGGCACCTCGCGCCAGAACAGGGGCGTGCAGCCTTCCTCGCGCACCACGCGGTCGGCATGGTCGCGGCACTGCTTTGCCGTCTTTGGCGCAACAGGCAGGAAGACGGAAGCAACAGCATACTCGCCTCGGGGCGGCAGCTCGGCATGGAGCTGTTCAGCCACCGTCCGCAGGAAGGCATCGGGCACCTGGAGAAGGATGCCTGCGCCGTCGCCGGTGGATGTGTCGGCGCCCACGGCGCCCCGGTGCTCGAGGTTGATCAGCACCTGGAGGGCCGTCTCGACAATGGCATGTTCCGGCCGTGCACTGATCCGGGCAACAAAGCCGACGCCGCAACTGTCGCGGTCGTCAGCCGGGTCATACACTCCACGCGATGAAGCGGCGGCCGGGTTGTTCGCACTCACATCCACAAATCGCCTCCCATAGGGGTACATCTAGCCACGGAGAAGTATTGTACACATTCTCCGTGGAAATAACAAGAACCTCCTGTGTTTCAGTGTCGTTTCCTCTTGACTTTGCCTGTAAATTGTGCTATACTTTCCCCGCTGTCTGTCGTCCGACACGCACTGGCACCGGGAGTCGCGGCATATGGTACTTGAGCAACTGTAGCAACGGCACCGCGGTGGCACAAGGACTCCGGACACGACATGCTGTCAATAACGAACCGGGAGGAACCGATGGCCATGAGCATCTATACACAGACCGAGCCTGTCCTGCGGAAGGTCAAACAGGTCTGGGCGGGGAAAGACTTCCTGCTGGGCATTGTCGGCGGCGTGTGCGGTGGCGCGGTGGGGTGGTTCGTTTTCTCATTGATTGCCCGCCAGGGATATCATGCACTTGCCCTGCCTGGCGCGCTGGTCGGCCTCGGTTGTGGCGCATTGTCAGGGCGCAGGTCGCTCTGCCTTGGCTTCGCATGCGCCTGCGCGGCCCTGGCGCTTGGCGCGGTCGTCGCGTGGCGCGTCGCGCCATTTGCAGACAACTCGGGCCTTGAATACTATCTCCTGCACCTCGATGAACTGCCCGGGAAGATCATACTCCTTATCCTGGCCGGGGTGGCCATTGCCTTCTGGTTCGGCTGCGGCCGCGAGGGTGGCGCATGGTTGCGCAAGCAGCCTCCCATCAGGAGATCCTAACCGCGCCATGTTCTTGGCCCCAGAGAAGTCTTGTTCGTGTAGTTCGTGTGGTTCGTGGTTAAGCTTGTGCGATACTGCTCTCCTTGGTTCCGCCTCTTACCCCTTCTAACGAGAGTTCTTCAGTACGTTACGGCAGCGTGATGCCGTGGTCGGTGCCAAGGATGACCCGCAACCGCGCATTGACCAGTGCGGGATTCGCCTTTCCCTTGCTCGCCTGCATCACGGCACCTACGATCTTGCCGGCCGCTTTCACCTTCCCCTCGCGCAGCGAGGCGAGCGAGTCAGGATTCCGCTCGATCGCCTGGCGGACCCACAGGTCAATCTGGCCCGTGTCGCACACTTGGGCAAGCCCTTTCGCAGCTGCAATGTCCGCAGGCGGCTTGCCCGAGGAAAACAACTCGGGAAAGACATCGTTCTTCGCATTGGTGCTGCTGATCTCCTTCCGCTCAACCATCAGGATCATCGCCGCCATGTGTACAGGCGTGATCGGACAGGTGACAATGCTCCGCTGCTCCTCGTTGAGCTTGGCCAGGAGATTGTTGGCGATCCAGTTCGCGGCGGGTTTTGCCGGCGCACCGGCGCGGACAACCTCCTCGAAATAGTCCGCGCAGGCACGGTCGGCGGTGAGCACAGCCGCGTCGTATGCGGACAGCTCGAATGCGGTGACGAAGCGCGTCTTGCGCGCCCCGGGCGCCTCGGGCAGCTCGGCACGCCAGCGTGCAACCTGCTCGTCCGAGAACGTGAGCGGCACCAGGTCGGGGTCGGGGAAATAGCGGTAGTCGTGCGCCTGTTCCTTCGAGCGCATGGGCGATGTCTTCTCGGTTGCCGCGTCGAACAGGCGTGTTTCCTGGACAATCGGCTCGCCCGACTCGACCGCGGCAGTCTGGCGCCTGATCTCGTAGGCAAGGGCTTTCTCGACCGACTTGAACGAGTTCATGTTCTTGATCTCGACCTTGGTGCCGAGTGTTTTCGAGCCCTGCGGGCGGATGGATACGTTCGCGTCGCAGCGCAGGCTGCCTTCCTCCATGGTGCAGTCGCTGATGCCGAGATAGGAGATGAGCTGGCGAAGCGTGGTAAGATAGGCATACGCCTCCTCGGGCGAGCGCATATCGGGCTCGCTCACGATCTCGAGCAGGGGCGTGCCTGCACGGTTGAGGTCGACAAGGCTTTCGCCGCCGGGGTTGTCGTGGACGAGCTTGCCGGCGTCCTCCTCGAGATGGACGCGGGTGATGCCAAACCGTGTGCGTTCGCCATGGACGTCCGCATCAAGCCAGCCCGTTCCGCACATGGGCAGGTCGTACTGGGAAATCTGATAGTTCTTGGGCAGGTCGGGATAGAAATAATTCTTCCGGTCGAATTTCGAGAACCGGGCAATCGAGCAGTTGAGGACAAGGCCCGCCTTCATCCCATACTCTATCGCCTGGCAGTTCGCCACGGGCAGCGAGCCGGGTAGGCCGAGGCAGACCGGACACACATTCGTGTTCGGCGGGTCGCCGAACCGGTTCCGGCACCGGCAAAACATCTTCGTCGCCGTGCTGAGCTGCACATGGACTTCGAGGCCGATCACTGGTTGAAGAGACGACATACCCCTTCTAGTCTTCTTTTCCCCCGCAGAGTGGCGGGCGGCGGCGGTGGTGGTCGGTTGCCTCCTGGTACGCATGGCCTGCCTGGAGGAGGGTGTCCTCTGCAAACGGTTTTGCCAGCAGTTGCACGCCGATGGGCAGGCCGGCCTTCGAGAAGCCGCACGGCAGGCTCAGCCCGGGAATGCCGGCGAGGTTGACAGAGACAGTGAAGATGTCCGCTAGATACATCTGAAGCGGATCATTCATCTTCTCGCCGAAGGCGAACGCGGGAGTGGGTGCCGTGGGTGTCACGAGAAGGTCAACCTGGTTGAACGCGCGGTCAAAGTCCTGTCGTATCAGGGTGCGGACTTTGAGCGCCTTGAGATAATAGGCGTCATAGTACCCCGCGCTGAGCACGTAGGTGCCGAGGATGATCCTGCGGATGACCTCGAGGCCGAACCCTTCGCGGCGCGACTTGGCGTACACCTCGGGCAGCGACCTTGCCGAGGCCGACCTGTGGCCGTAATGGATGCCGTCATATCGTTCGAGGTTCGAGCTCGCCTCGGCTGTGGCGATGATGTAGTAGGTGGCTATGGCATACTCGGTGTGAGGCAGCGACACCTCAACCACCTCGGCGCCAAGATGCGAGAACTGGCTGATGGCGGCGCGAACGGCGTGCTCGACCTCGGCATCAATGCCGACAACAAAATACTCCTTGGGCACGCCGATCTTCAGACCTTTCACCCCGTGGCAAAGCTCCCCGGCATAGTCGGGCACGGGCATGTCGGCGGAGGTCGAGTCATGCGTGTCGTGGCCGGCGAGAAAGGGAAGGGTGAGAGCAATATCCTCGGCCGTCAGTGCCATCGGGCCTATCTGGTCAAGCGACGATGCGTAGGCGACAAGGCCATACCGGGACACGCGGCCATAGGTCGGCTTGAGGCCTGTGACGCCGCAGAACGACGCGGGCTGGCGGATCGAGCCGCCCGTGTCCGAGCCGAGAGCGAAGGGCACCTCGCGCGCGGCGACCGCGGCAGCCGAGCCGCCGCTCGAGCCGCCCGGTATGCGCGCGGTGTCCCACGGATTCCGTGTCAGCTGGAACGCCGAATGCTCGGTAGACGATCCCATGGCGAACTCGTCCATGTTGAGGCGGCCGACGGGGATCGCGCCTGCGGCACGCAGACGGGCAATCACCGTTGCGTCATAGGGCGGCAGGTAGCCCTTCAGTATGCGCGAGGCGCAGGTGCACTCGATATTGTGCTCGCAGATCAGGTCCTTGACGCCTATGGGGAGGCCTGCGAGCGGCCCAGGCGTGATGCCCCGGGCACGCGCATCGTCCATGCGGCCGGCCTCGGCAAGCGCGGCATCTGCGCGGATGGCGAGGAACGCGGCGATGGCCGGCTCGCATGCGGCGATGCGGTCAAGGGCGGTCTGAACTGCCTCGCGTGCGGACAGTGCGCCGGAGCGCAACGCTGCAAGCACTTGTGCCACTGTTTCGGTCATTGAAAAAGACTCACTCGATGACCGCGGGAATGGCGAAGAAGCCGTCTCGGGTGCGCGGAGCCGACTGAAGTGCCTGCGCGCGGTCAAGCGATGGAGTGACAGTATCTGCCGCCGTCACGTTCCGGAGGGGCACCACATGGGCCGTCGGCTCGACACCTGCGGTATCAAGCTGGTTCAGCTTCCCGACGTAGGCAAGGATTTCCTGGAGGTGCGGAGCGAAGGCGTCGAGGTCTGCGTTGCTCAGCTCGATGCGGGCGAGCCGGGCCGCGTAGACAACCGAGTCACGGGCGCTCATGGCTTATTGCGGCGGGATGTAGAGGGCCATGCCCTCGCGCAAGGAACCCGCGGTGGGGAGCAGCTTGCGGTTATAGTTGTAGATCGCCCGCCATTTCTCGCGGTCGCCATAGACCTTCTGTGAGATGATGGCCAGCGTGTCGCCTGCGCGGACATAATAGATGCGGACCAGCCGGGCCGCCGAGGAACCGGGCGTCGAGGATGTGGCGGCAGTGGGACGGGTGGCCGGGCTGGTCGCCGAGCCGCCTGGAAGCGATGGATCCGTCACGGCCGTCGGCCGTACGGCCGACGTCGTTGCGGCGGGCTTCGTTCCTGTGGCCGTTCCGGTGCGGGTCGAGGGCGGGGGAACAATCTGGTTGCTGGCGAGTGTGGTCTCAGCATCTCGTGCACGGGTTGCGGTGTTGGTAACATCGGTCAGTGCCTGCTCGAGGTTCCGGTTAAGCTCGGTGATCCGCTCATCGCGGTCCTGGAGCTGCTTGTTGAGTTCATCGATCAACTGCCTGGACGAGTCAGCGGGCTGCTTTCCCTCGACCTGGCTCTGGAGCTTGATGTTCTGCTCGGTAAGCGAGCTGATCTCGGCATCCCGCTGGGACACCAGCTTCCGCTGGATGTCAATGGTGCTCTGCATCTTCTTGATCTCGTCCGACAGGTCGGAATAGCCACCGTCCGCAACGGACTTGGCCGATGGCGAGAGTTTCTGGAGCTTCTCGATGTCCTCCTCGAGCTTTGACGCGCGCTCTTCGGCCGCGGTCCTCTTGGCGCTGAGGTCGTTGTATTCGGCTCTGAGCTTCTCGATCTGGAGACCGAGCTTCTGGTTTTCGGCCGAGGCATCGCCACCCGAGGCGGAGGCCGCCTCGAGCTTGCCAATCTTCTGCTGCAACGCGGCCACCTTCGACTCGGCCTGCTTCTTGTCGTCGAGCGCCTGCTGTTTCTCCTTTCCGGCCTCCGCAAGCTGCTCCTGGAGCTGAGCGAGCTTTGTGCTGTCCGCGCCGCCGGCCGAGGGCTCAGCCTGCTTGAGCAGGGCGATTTGTTCATTCAACCGCTTGACCTCGTCGTTCAGTTCGCGCACGCGTTTCTGGAGCTCGGTATCGGTGCCGGCGAACGATTTGCCCGATTCGGCGAGCTGCTGGCGGAGCCGGACAACCTGGCCCTCGAACTGCTGCGCCTTTGCCCGTTCCTGGGTGATGTCTGCGCGGGCCTTGTCGTTCTCGGCCTGCTTCTCGACCAGCTTCTGGGCGTATAGGCGCTCCTTGTCCGAGCCCTTGAACGTGCTGGACGAGATCAGGGAAGCGATCTCCTCCATCCCCCGTGTTTTTTCGGCCTTCTTGACGGCGGCGTCCCGCTCGATCTTCATCTCATCGTATTTGCTCTGCAGGTCAACTTTCTCGGTGTTGAGCTTCTTCAGGTCGTCCTTCAGCCGCTCGAACTCGCGCTCCTTCTGGGAGGCAAGGGCGGTCTGGCGCTGGCTGTACTCGCGTTCGAGCTTTGCCTTCTCGTCGGCGATGGCCTTGTCCACGGCTTCCTTTGCCGGGCCGGACAACTTGCCTGCGCCCGTCCCGCCTCCGCCCGACATGGCGCGCAACTGGCTGATGATGCTGCCTACCCGCTGCTTCATCTCGTCGTTCTTGCTGACGCCGAGGAACTTGTCGTACCAGATGATTGCCTCGGGATAGTTGTCGAGATAGACCTCGTAGATCTCGCCCATTTCGTAATAGGGCTTGTCGAGTGCAGGGTCGGTGTCAATGGCGCGGCGGAGGCGGAGCAGGGCGTCATCGTACCGCTGGGCGTCCTTGAGTTCAAGGGCCTGCTGGTAGAATTGTTCGGCCTTCGACACCGGCTTCTTGCAGCCCGGACAGCCAAGGATGACCAGAAGGGCGAGCACGCTCAGACAACGGCGCATGGCGGACCTCACTCGTGCGTGGTTACTGTGCTCCTGCATTCTTCGTCAGCCATGCCCTGATCGGCTCGGCATACGATGAATTCGGAGCGAGTTCAAGGAAACAATTGTAATGCTCGATGGCGTCCGGCATCTGGTTCAGCCGTACGTACACCATGCCGAGCGCCAGATGGGCGTCGGCAAACTTCCTGTCCCGCTCGAGCGCGGCGCTGAAATAACCGATGCTCTCGGCAAGGTTCGTCTGCTTGACACACACGAGGCCGAGGTTGTAGTATGCGTTCGGATACGACGCGTTGATCCGGATGGCCTTCTGGAAGCAATCCCGGGCCTTGACCAGGTCGGGAACCGGCCCTTGCAGCCATTGGGCTCCCGCATCGAGCACGCCGTCGTAGTCCTGGGGATCCTTCTGGGCCTGGGCAAACGCATTGCTCCGCGCTGCCTCGTCCTGCTGCCGTTTTGCCTCAAGCTCGCGCCGCTGCTTCTCCTCCTCCTCCTGCCGCCGCCGCCGCTCGGTGTCCTGCTGGTGATACTGCTCCCGCAGCGATTTCACGTACAGGAGCGTCGTCTCGAACTGGGCGTCATCCTTGCACGACTCGAGATACTTGTCGTAATGCTTGATTGCAAGGTTCAGATCGCGGAAGTACCGCTCGTAGATGACCGCGATGTCGCGGTTGTAGCAGGTGCGTTTCGGGTCGGCCTTGAGCGCCTTGTTGTAGTAGTCAAGCGCTTCCTTGGGCAGCCCGTTCCCGAGCGCGGTTTCAGCCAACGACTCGTAATGGTCAGCCTCGGTCACCGTTTTGGGCTGCTTTGCCCGGCTGCCCTGGGTGAGCAGGCCCTGAGGCGATCCCGCTGCCGCAGCCGTCCCCGTTGGCGTGCTGGCCGAGAACAGGGGATTGGATCGCACGGCTGCCTTGAGCCGTTCCTCGAACTGCACAGCCTCCTGCCGTGCCAGGTTTGCATCGAGCCGCTTCAGTTCATTGTAATACTGCTCCGCCTTGGGGATCACATTCAGCTTGTCGCGGTAGAGCACGGCGAGCTTCCGGGCCAGCGTGGCGTTCTGCGGATCCTTGATGAACGCCTTCTCGTACTCGGCGGCCGCCTTGGTGATCCACAGCGGGTTCTGCTCGTAGCACAGGCCGATGGCAGTCCTGAGGTCCGCACTGTCATTCCCATGGTCGGCTGCGGAGACATAACACCTGATGGCGTAGCCGTATTCCCCGAGGTTGAAGTAAGCGGTGCCGAGCTTAAGGAGGACAAGCGGGTTTTGCGCATCGTTCGCGAAGGCGTGCTCGAAGCAGAGCTTTGCCCGCTTCCAGTCGCCTGTGGCGCCATAGCAGGAGCCCAGGCCAAGCCAGGCGAGGGAGTTGGTCTGGTTGCTGAGCTCGACGGCCTCGGAGAACTCGCAGCCGGCATTATGGAGCCAGCCGAGCTTGAGATAGGTCGAACCGAGGCTGATCCTGAGCGCCGCGTTGTCCCGGAAGTCACCCCGCTTCTTCAGCTTGCTGTAGATCCAGGCCGCATGCTCGTAGTTGGCGGCGGTGTACGCCGCATCCGCCTCGGCCAGCAGTTCGGCATACGACTGCCGATTGCCGCAGCCCGAGGCAAGGATCCAGATACCGGCTGCAGCCAGCACCAGCAGGCGGTGGACAAGGCGCATGCTCATCGGAAGGAATGCCGTGCGTCCGGGAACCGGCCGGCCTGGACGTCGCACGCAAAAGTGGTTACAGCAGCCTGGGCCAAGCGCCGCTTTTGCAGGCTGGCAAGTGTCCGGGCAGGCTGTAGTCGTTCGGGCTTCATACGTGTGCTATCGGTATTGTAGCAAAAACGCGCTGAAATTGAAACAAAGATTGCAGGATCATTAAATACACGCCCCTTACCATTCCTTGAACGGCTCGGTCGGCGCTGCGGCACGTTGCGCGCGGTTTGTGGCCGGGCCATTCCCGGCCGCCAGCACCGCCATGCAGGATCTGGTCATTGGATACAGCTGCTCCGGCGTGCAGGCGTGAAACGGCAACAGCGCATAGCCGGGCACATAGCAGATGCCTGCCGTGCATTCGGCAAGCGGAAGCGTTACCTTGCCCTTGTTGTTCTCCCGGACTGCATCGAGATGGTTGTCGCCCGCCTCGATCAGATACGTCGAAGCGTGGCCAAGGCCCTGGAACGGCAACAGCACCGTGTCTCCTATCGCGGCAAACGGCAGGGCAGCGCCCGCGCCCGCGTTCCGCGCAGGCTCACAGCCGGACAGCACGCCTGCCGCCATGAGTGCCGCACACAGTCCCAACCGCAGTTTCATGATGCACCTCCCCGCAGTGCTGCCACCACCAGTATGGCCATGCGGACTATCCAGACTGCCACCGCGGCAAGGCCAAGGGCGGCGAGGCTCCAGTGGATGATGCGGCGATGTGCTGCAGGCACCGTCCTGCCCCGCAGCCGGCACCATGCTACATACAGCCAGATGCCCAGCAGACACGCGGCAAAAGCCGGGCTGAGCGGATGATACGATACTGCGGCGCGCCAGTCGCCCTTCGCAAGCGCCGAGAACGCCCGCGTCATCCCGCAGGTTGGGCACGGCAGCCCCGTTGTCCGCCTGAGCATGCATACCGCAAAACGCGAACTGTCCGTGAGCCGGATCACATGGAAGCCGACGATCACCGCACCGCCTGCCGCAATAAGGCCAAAACGCCTGGCATACTCACGGATCGGCATCGGGCCTGTCACAACGATTGGGCGGTTGCAACCATCCGGCCAATGGCCTTGTCCAGCATCGAGCGGGTCTGCTCCATGTCGGCCCATTCCTCCTTGAACTGGGACAAATGCCAGCGGAGCGGCTGGGCATCGAGCGTGCGCCCGATCGCCTTCCGCATCTGCTGTGCATCGCTTGCCAGCTCCTTGATCGCAACAGGCGCCTTGGCCGTGCCGGCCACTTGCGCAAGCCGCATGACCATTTCGTTGTGAGCCTTAACCCAGGACAGCAGGTCCTTGGGCAGCTTCTCCTCGCACGGCAACGGATCGCCCAGCGGGTCTTCGCCCCATGCCTCGACCACCGCAAGCACCCACTGCAGCTTCTGCTCGTGTGTCCTCAGCCAGCGCGACTCGGTCATGAACCATTGCTGCGACACGACCAGCCACGACGGCACTGTGTCTATCCGGCACCCAATCCGCCTGGTCACCGTGAACGGAGAGTTCGTGTCCGTCCAGTTCGGATTTGCGCGGATCAGGTACGTTGCCACGCCCACCACCGCCCCGTCCTTTGTCACCATCGGGCTCCCGCTGTGGCCGGGGATGAACTTCGCGTCTGTCTCGACCTTCTTCGGCCCAGTCCCGAGCACCGTTCCGTACACGGGCCGGAAGATCTCCTCGCCGCCCGCATTGCCGCACACGGCAATCGGGGTGTTGACCGGGATTGAACGCGCAAGTGTCAGCGCCATCTTGGGCGGCTGCTGGAGGGTCATCCGCACCAGATCCCGGTCCAACGCGCACTCGATGCCCGTCACGCGATGGTTCCGCCCCGAGTTGTCCGTGAACGACAGTGCCCGGTTCCCGCTCAGGACATGGAGGTTCGAGTACAGGTACACATTGCTCCCGTCCCGCATCAGGAAGCCCGAGCCTCGTCCTTCGCTCCCCTGCACAATGACCACGCTGTCCATGACGGCGGCAGGAAGCTCGAACAAGGCGGCGTTCTCGGAGCCCGAGGCGTGCTGCAGCAGCCAGCCCGCACCCAGCGCGGCCCATAATGCACGGTTCTTGATCGCGTTTTTCATGCTGCCTTTTGTTGTCACGCTTATTATACCAAATCGCGTCCGGATTGCCAACGCCGCGTGCGCATACCATCGAGGACGCCCTTGTGCGTGCCTTTTGTGGCAAGATTCACCAGTTCATCCGGATCGCTCTTGAGGTCGTGCAGGAACTCATACGGAGGCGTTTGTCCAAAGTAGCGGGCATACACAAAACGTTGACCGCGCACCCCTTCCCATTTCGGGATGGTTTCACTGTTCATCAGGTGCTCGCAGCAGAAGTCCGCGCGCCAGGAGCCGACCGTGCCGCCACGAACGAGGGGTGCCAGGCTGAAGCCCTGGTAGTGTCGTGGTATCTTCACGCCGGCGTAGTCGAGAACGGTTGCAGGAATGTCGATGTTCAGGGCCATCGGGCCAACGACGCGCCCCCGTTGCGCTGCACGCAGCCGCGGATCGCAGATGATCAAGGGAACCCGCAACGATTGCTCGTAATGGTTCCATTTGCCCGAGAGCCCGCGCTCGCCCATGAACAGCCCGTTGTCGGCTGTATAGATAATCACCGTGTTGTCGTCCAGCCCCTGCTCGTGGAGTGTCTTCAGGACGCGGCCAATCATGATGTCTATGCCGCTGATCATCCCAAAGTATGCCTGCATGTTCTTCTGGTACTTCTCCGGTGTGTCGAGGCACCAGAAGAAGCGGATGCGGCCCTCCGATGTCTTCAGGAACTCGGGCAGGGCATTAAATACTGCCGGGGCGGAGAGCCGCGGCAGTGGCACCTTCACGTCCCGGTACATGTCCATCGCGGCCGGGATGACCGGATAATGACCTGTTTGTCCCGGGGTCTTGTTGCCGTCATCGCCGTGCGGGGAACCGAAGCATACCGACAGGCAGAACGGCTGGGTGGTGCCGGACGAGTGCAGGAATGCAATGGCCCGGTCCGTGTTGATCTCGTCAATATGCCGCCCATTGAGGTGGTAGGGCCGGAACTGCAGGGAGAACTCGTCAAACATCTCCTCCGGCTTCACCTCCATGTCGACACCATACTTGCCAAAGAACCCGGTCCGGTACCCCGCCTGTCTGAGCAGCATCGGATAACTTGCGCGGGCAAAGGTACCCGCCACTGGCGGAGTGCCGAAGGTGTAGCGATGGGTGCGCTCCGCGAGGCCCGTAAACAGGGAGGCGCGACTCGCCGCGCAGATGGGCGTGGTCACAAACGCATTGTCGAAGCGGACGCCTGCGGCCGCCAGCCGGTCGATCACCGGCGTCCTGACGATGCGATGACCAGCGCACCCGAGCGTGTCGTTACGCTGGTCGTCGGCGAGAAAGAAGAGGATATTGGGTCGCCTTGTCGGCGTGGCCTCGCCAGCCCTGCACCACAGGGGCCTGAGACAGGGCGCGGCTGAAGCGGCTGCAAGAAACTGCCGCCGTGTAATGCCCGCGTGCATGGTCGTCTCCCTCTACCGGAAGTTAACGTGCTGTCGTGTGCCACACCGGCCGGAAAAAAGCAACGATCCTGTCACCGTGGTGTTCCCCGCGGAAAACAACCCCCGCGGGAAAAAGGTGGCGGAGAGACAGGGATTCGAACCCTGGATACCCTTGCGAGTATACTGCCTTTCCAAGGCAGCCCGATCGACCACTCCGGCATCTCTCCACGCACACCGCGGCAGCCCTACACGGCATCCTTGTGGCGCAGTCGGCTGAAAAAACCTGACAGGAAAGCCTTGCACTCGGCCTCGAGCACGCCCTCGATCACCTCGACCTTGTGAATGTTCTTTGCATAGTTCACAATGCCGAAGTTGGAGAGGGCGCCGCCCTGCTGCCAGTCGCGCGTGCCGAAGATGAGGGTCTTCAGCCTGCATTGGACAAGCGCGCCGGCACACATGGGGCATGGCTCGAGCGTGACGTACAGGGCGCACGTGTCAAGCCGCCAGCCGCCGAGGGCTGCCGCGGCCTGGGTGAGCGCGATCATCTCGGCATGAGCCGTGGCATCCTTGAGCTGCTCGACCTGGTTGTGAGCGCGGCCAATGATCGTGTGGTCGGCCACGACAACGGCGCCGACAGGCACCTCGCCCTCATCGAGTGCCCGCTGCGCCTCGCGCAGGGCCATGCGCATGTAGTGCGCATGAGGCACTTGTCTGTTCTCAGCCTTCATGACCCTGTATTCTACCAAGAGCAGGCGCGTTTGTCAACGGCCCGATCCCTGCCAAATCCGGCGGCCGGATTTGGATCCCTGCCTGTTACTTGCCGCGCTTGCCAAGCTGGTGATCGAGCATGAACAGGGCGCCGGTCGAGTCCTTGATCATCTTCAGCTGCTCGACGATGGTGCGGGCGTTGTTCTCCTCCTCGACCTGCTCGTTGACGAACCAGACAAGCATGACCGTGGTGGCCGGGTCGGCCTGCTTGTCGGCCAAGGCAACAAGCTTGTTGATCCGGTCCGTGATGTATTGCTCGTGCTTGTAGGCGGCGGAGAAGGCATCAAGGGGCGACTTCCATGCCGCGGGCGGCTCGGCAATCGCCTTGAGGATGACGCGCCCGCCGCGCTCGACGATGAACGTGTTGAAGCGCTGGGCGTGGGCCTCCTCCTCCTTGGCCTGGACCTTCATCCATGCGGCGAAGCCGGGCAGGTTCAGGCTCTCGAAATACGCCGCCATGGCGCGATAGAGGTAGGAACTGTAGAGCTCGGCGTTGATCTGGTCGTTAACTGCTGCCTGGATGGTCTTGCTGATCACCATGGGTGTCTCCTGTGGTCCGGTCTGTTAGTCACATGCCGCAGCCGGCCCGGCGAGGGCGCGGGCCACCTGCGGCGATCTGTCATGCAAGTCTTTCCGCCGTGGCGAGCGCGGCGGCATAGTCGGGCTCGTTGGTCATCTCGGGCACAATCTCCTTGTAGCGGAGGATGCCGCCGGCGTCAACAATGAACACGGCACGGGTGAGGAGGCGGAGATCCTTGAGGAGGACGCCATAGGCCTCGCCGAAGGACGCGGTCCGGTGGTCGGACAGTGTGCGGACCGCGGAAATGCCTGCCGCGCCGCACCAGCGTTCCTGCGCGAAGGGCAGATCCATGCTGATGCAGAGGATCTGGATCGAGGAGCCGAGCGAGACGGCCTCCTTGTTGAACCTGCGGGCCTCGGTGTCGCAGACGGGCGTGTCCAGCGAGGGCACGGTGATGATGATCGAGGTCTTGCCCGCGAGGACGGCCTGGGTGACGTGGGCGAGGCCGGAGCCGAGGACGGAAAAGGGCGGAGCGGGAGAACCGACTGCGGCCTCAGTACCCTCGAGGGCGAGAGGCGATCCCTTGAAGGTGACGGTCCGGGATGCAGGCATGGGGCGACTCCGTAACGGTGAACAAGCACGCCGCGCGGGCCACGCCGCCGCGGCGTCAGACAACACGTGCCGTGGCTCCCTTGGCGCTCTGCATCACCTTCCGGGCCATGTCGCGGACTTGGGCGATGCTGCGGGCGTTTGTGCTGATCATGCGGACGCCGCACTCGATGAGCCGGGGAGTGAACTGCGGGTCTCCGGCAATCTCGCCGCAGACGGACAATTGCTTGCCTGCGGCATCCGCGGCGACGACGAGCGTGCGGAGCAAGGACCAGAGGACAGGCTTGTCAGGGGAATAATCGCCCGCCACGAGGTCGTTGCCGCGGTCCACGGCAAACAGGTACTGGATCAGGTCGTTCGTGCCGACGCTGCCAAAATCGGCCAATGCGAAGATCTCCGCCGCCTCGAGGCAGGCGGAGGGCACTTCGAACAGGACGCCATGCAGGAGGGTGCCGCGTGGCAAGCCCATGATGGCGTCGTCAAACATCTTCTTCATCAACTGGAACTGGTCGATGCCGGTGATCATCGGGTAGAGGACACTGATGACGCCGAGCTCCGAGGCGCGGGCGAGCGCGCGGGCCTGTGCCCGCAGCAGCTCGGGATGGGCCAGGAGGTAGCGCGCGCCCCGGCAGCCAAGGTAGGGGTTCGTCTCCTTCGGCACGTTCATGAACTGGAACGGCTTGTCGCCGCCAATGTCGAGGAGGCGGAAGTAGGCCGTCATGCCGTTGAGCTTCTTGACCACACGGGCGTAGCGCTCGTACTGGGCGTCCTCATCAAGGATCCTGCCTGCGGCGATGAACTCGAACTCGGTGCGGTAGAGGCCGATGCCCTCGGCATGAAGCTTGAGCGCGTCGTCCACCTCATGGGCGCTGCTGATGTTGGCAAGGACCTTGAACCCGGCGACGGGCTGGTGGTCCTGGTGCTCGATGACGGAGGGCATCTCGCGTGCGATGCGGGCCTTGGTCTCGACGCTCGGCCAGATGTAGACGTCCCCTGTGGCGCCATTGATGAGGAGCTCCGTGCCGCAGGAGATGGTGTTGTAGATGTTGGGCACGCCGCTGACAGCCGGCACGCCCAGCGAGCGGGCAAGGATGGCCGCATGCGACGTTTCGCCGCCGTGCTCGGTGAGGAAGCCGCGGGTCTCCTTCAGGTCGAGCTTCACGGCAAGCGACGGCGTCATCTCGGGCGCGATGACGACGCGGTTCTTCCCGTGCTGGCAGTAATGGACGCCGTCGCAGCGGAACATCCGGCTCGTCTTGCGGAGCGCGTCGAGGAGATGGGCCTTGAGGTCGCGGATGTCGGTTGCGCGTTCCTTGATGTAGGCGTTCTTCGCGGACTGCATGCGGAGGGCGTAGGCGTCGAACGTTGTGGCGACGGCGACTTCGGCTGTGCAGCGGGTTTTCTCGATGGCCTCCAGGAGGCGTTTCTGAAGGCCCTTGTCGTCTATCATGGTCTTGAGGGCGCTGAAGATGCCTGCCTCGGCCGGGCCGACGCGCTCCGAAACCTGGTCAATGAGACGGGTAAGGTTCACGCCGACGGTCTGGAGCGCCTCGCGGAGAAGCTCCTGTTCGTGCGGGATCGCGTCAGGCGAGATCTTCTCGGCAGGCCCGGTTGCATGCCGCGGTTCGCTCAGCAGACACGCAAATGCGTTTGCCACGCCGCGGCTGATCGGCAGGCCCTTGAGGTGGACTTCTTTGAATGGCTCGCTCATGAGATCAAGTCAAAACATTAATAACCACATCAAAAACACCAGCGTTCGATATGATATCAGAAGTTGGCTGTCGTGTCAACTAGGGTGGTTTTTCCCAAATCCGGCGGCAGACACCCACGCCCTTGCCTGCCTGTGCCGGGCACGGCAGACAGGCGGTGTGGGTCGTTCCCTGCCAGCACCGATGCGTATGAGAAGGCGCAGCGGTGTTCTGCCGCCGGATTTGGGGGGGTTCCCAGCCACCTGGCTCTCAACGGCGCCCTTCCAGCGCCGTTCCTATCTCGCCCGGGACAAACTGAACCGCGCAAGCTCGGCCAACTGGCTGCGCAGCCCGGCGGCAACAGGCAATACCTCGATCAGTTCACCCGCCTCGGCTGCAAGCCGTTGAGCCATCGCGGCGATCTCGGCCTTGACCCCTGTCTCGATGGCCGTTTGCTGGACAAAGGCGATGTCCTCGGGCGAAAGCCCGTGCGAGCCGAACACCGCCGCAAGCCGCGCATGCACCGCTCCCTCTGTCCGGGTGAGCAGACGATGGTGGTACAGCGTCTTCTTGTTCTGGGCTATGTCCGAGCCGACAGGCTTGCCTGTTTCGGCGGCCTGCCCGAACAGGTCAAGCTCGTCATCCTTGAGCTGAAAGACCAGGCCAAGCCGCTCGGCAATCTGCTCGATGCGGCCGCACAGTTCCTCGGGCGCGCCGGCGAGGGTCAGCCCCGTGCGGAGCGGCAGGCAGAACGTGTACCGAGCCGTCTTGTGCCGGTAGCACCGCAGAATGTCCGCCTCGGCTGCGGGAGCCGGGCGTGAGGCAAGGGAGACATCATCCATCTCCGCAAAGGCGACTGCAGCGAACTCGTGAGCCCAGAGCCGGACCATGGCCATCCTGTGTGCATCGTCCAACGCCGCCTCGGCCACGGCGCCAAACACAAGGTAGAACCCGATATCGCCCGCGCACAAGGCGAGCGCGGCGCCAAGATGCTGAGCCGCGGCGCACCCCTCGCTGTCCAGGCGGCGGGCGTATGCGGCATGCACCGCGGGCGCTCCGCGCCGGACGGCGTCCTGGTCAATAATATCGTCGTGAATCAGGATGCTCGAGTGAAACAGTTCGAGGGCTGCGGCAAGGTCGTAGGCCGCCTCGGAAGGTTCACCGCCGGCCAGCTCGACGCCGAGCAGGACGAGATTGCCCCTGATCAGCTTGCCGCGGCAGGCGAATTCCGCGAGCCGTGCCGACACATCGGCGCTCCACGGGCTTACTCCGGCGAACCTTGCCTGCGCCCGGCCAAGCTGTGCGGTGATCCGCCTGCGGATGCTGTCCGCGCGCCCGGCACACACGTCCACCATGTTATGCGTCATGATCCAGAGTACCAATCTCGCCGCTGTTTGTCAACCGCCGCTACTTCTGCCTAAAATTCCGATATAAGAATTCTGCCCGTAGCACGACCCCCACGGGCTTGTCCCGTGGGTGAAGAAGATTGGGCCAAGCAACGACGGGCACCGTCACCCGTTTCCCCCGCCCACTTCGGGCGAGGGGGCGGGGGAAACGGGTGTGCGGCGGGCTCTCTCCCTTTTCCATCTGATTCACCCACGGGGCAAGCC
>Ga0315278_10000745_pt1 | contig 28363 bp, 23 predicted proteins | sample YL17G06_0_MG_FD_203880 | JGI IMG/M metagenome (GOLD analysis project Ga0315278, IMG submission 203880) | Sediment microbial communities from Yellowstone Lake, YNP, Wyoming, USA - YL17G06_0 | ecosystem: Environmental > Aquatic > Freshwater > Lake > Sediment | place: USA: Wyoming | collected... | reverse complement strand
GGCGTTTCCTTGCCTGGCTCGAGCAGGTCCAACCCCCGTTCAACACTCCCAATGGGGTCTTCCCATCCTATCCCTACAAGATCCTGCTGGACGAGCTACGCGCCTCGGATGCTGACCTGAGGATCGCCCTGCCTGACCTGGCCCGGCGCGCGCTCGAAGCCGACCAGGTGCACTTTCTAAACACCGTCATTGAGCAAATCGACCATCTTGGCGAGAACCTGAAGTCCCAGGTGGATGAGCGTGTCGAGGTTCTCGATACTGCCATCGACGGACTGGGTGAAAATTCAGAGGACGAGACCCGCCGCCCGGCGCTCATCCTGGACGAGATATCCGCACTGACGCGCGTCCCCCTGCGGCTGGAGGCAGACCGGTTGCAGGAGCTGGTCGATGATCCGCGCAACCTCTCCGCTGACCTGCGCGCCCAGGTGGAGGCGTTTGTCATTTCCTCGAACATATCCCGGCTCGCCAGTACGATCGAATTTCGGCTCGGCGAGTCGATCGGACTCAACCTGTCGGAACTGGAAGGTCTCGAGTGGCAGGCGGTGGCAGACCAGGTGGAAGAGAAGGTCCGCCAGGTGCTGCTCGAACGTCTTGAGAACCTGCTTGGCAAAGACGGGCAGATCACCCATGAGTTGGAAACCGCTTTCGAAAAGCTGCCTCAGAATGATGAACAAGCCCGGTTCCGCCTGCTGGCATTGGTGGCGCAGGGCAGCAGCACCTCTTTCGACCCGAAGACCCACCGCCAGGTGCGTCAGGTATTCAACCGGTTGAATTATGTCCATCTGGCGGGAGAACTGTTGGCAGCGCGAGATGTCTCCACGCTCGGGCAGGATGTGCTCGAGCACTTACAACAGGCGCAGGAAGCCCAGCGGCTTGCCTGGGGTCAGAGCGAGATCACCCGCCTGGGAGAGAACGCTCCTGCCCTGCCCCCGCAGGAACTCGGGCGGCGCGTGCAGAGCCAGATCTACCGCCAGGTGTTGCTCGGGGCGATCACCGAGCTGTGGGTGGATTATCTCACCCGGGTGGAGGCGCTGCGCGTTTCCATCGGGCTGGAGGCCTACGCCCAGAGCGACCCGTTGGTAAAATACAAAAGCCAGGCCTCGGTCATGTTCCAGACCCTGCTGGCGGATGTCCGCGCAGGCGTCATCGGTCGCATCTTCCTCTACCAGCCTCGCGGCGCTACAGCCCAGGCCGAGGCAGTCGTTGATCCAGACCCCGGGCCTGCGGCGGGAACCGCTCCAGACCAGCGCGCTGATAAAAAACGGAAACGACACAGACATTAGTGGACAATTTGCTAAATTTCTACAAGACCCTGCCCAAGGTGGAACTCCACCGTCATCTTGAGGGCAGTCTGCGTCTCGATACGCTGCAGGAGATCGCCCGCCTTCACAGGATGCGCATCCCCGGCGGCAGAGGCGCCCTGGGCAGGCTGGTGCAGGTGCAGCAGCGTGACCCGGGCAACCATGATCATTTCCTGGCAAAATTCAGCACACTGCGGAAATTCTTTCTATCACCCGAGATCATCCAGCGGGTGACCCGCGAAGCCGTGCAGGATGCTGCGCGGGACAACGTCCGCTATCTTGAATTGCGATTCACGCCGCGGGCTTTAAGCCTGGCGAGGGATTTTCCGCTTGGTGAGGTAATGGACTGGGTCTGTGAGAGCGCCCAACAGGCAGCCCGGGAATACGGTATCCTGGTCAGGCTGATCGCCTCCGTTAATCGCCATGAGAGCCCGTCACTGGCAGAACAGGTTGCCTGCCTGGCTGCTGCCCGGATCACTGCCGGGATCCTGGGATTGGACCTGGCCGGGAACGAAGCCGGGTATTCAGCTGAGCCGTTCGCGGGCATTATTAAGGAAGCCTACCAATCCGGCCTAAAATTGACCGTCCACGCTGGCGAATGGTCGGGGGCGGACAGCGTGGGTGAAGCCCTGCTTTGTCTTAATGTTGACCGGATCGGTCACGGTGTGCGGATCATCGAAGACCCGCGCATATTGTCTCTGGCCCGCGAGCGTGGGGCGGCCTTCGAGGTGTGCGTGACAAGCAATTTCCAGACCGGCGTCATCCCAGCACGGGAAGTGCATCCGGTTATGAGCATGGTGAGGGCAGGGCTGAATGTCACTGTTTGCACCGACAACCCATCCATTTCCCAGGCCACCCTATCGGATGAATACCGCCGCGTTTGCGAAGACCTGGAAATGGGATCCACCCTGCTTAAAGAACGCATCCTGTCCGCGGCTCGGGCGGGTTTCCTGCCGGAAGCCGAACGTGAAAAACTGGTGGCAGGACTTCAAAGAGAGTTGGGCCTTTAAAGGAGGCAAAATGTCTGCAGATCACTTCAAGTCACGCGCTCTACTGAGCGTGGGGGATAAGAAGTACACCATCTACCGGCTGGACGCTCTGGAAAAAGCTGGCCTGGCGAAACTTGACCGGCTTCCGTTCTCGATCCGCATCATGCTGGAGGCAGCGCTGCGGCAGTGCAATGACCGCGAGATCTCACAGGAGGATGTCCGCAATATTGCAGGCTGGACGCCTTCCGCCCAACCGGGGGCAAGCCGGCCCGGCATCCCCTTCCTGCCTGCCCGTGTGGTGATGCAGGATTTCACCGGCGTGCCGGCAGTGGTGGACCTGGCAGCGATGCGCTCGGCGGTGGCGCGCCTGGGCGGGGATCCAAAGAAGATCAATCCGCTGGTGCCTGTTGACCTGGTAATCGACCACTCGGTGCAGGTGGATTTCTTCGCAACAGCCGATTCACTCCAGCGCAATGCCGAGATGGAGTTCCAGCGCAACCGTGAACGCTATGAATTCCTCAAGTGGGGACAAAAAACCTTCAGTAATTTCCGCGTTGTGCCGCCTGCCACCGGAATCATCCACCAGGTGAACCTGGAATACCTTGCCCAGGTGGTATTGGCTGGGAAGGATGGCACAGGCAGGGGGGAACTGCTTTTCCCGGATACATTGATTGGAACCGATTCACACACCACGATGATCAACGGCCTGGGCGTGGTCGGCTGGGGTGTCGGCGGGATCGAGGCCGAAGCCGTGATGCTCGGTCAGCCGATGGATATGCTTCTGCCAGACGTGATCGGCATTAAATTATCCGGTCAACTCAAGGAAGGCATCACCGCCACCGACCTGGTCCTGGTGGTCACCCAGATGCTGCGTAAGAAAGGCGTGGTGGATAAGATCGTGGAGTTCTTCGGCCCCGGCCTCGACAGCATGTCGCTGCCAGACCGGGCAACGATCGCCAACATGGCTCCCGAATACGGGGCGACAATGGGCTTCTTCCCGGTGGATGCGGAGACGCTGCGTTACATGCGGTTCACCAACCGCCCGGAGGAAGTCATCGCCCGAACAGAAGCCTACTGCCGCGCCCAGGGATTGTTCCGTGAAAGCAACTCCCCTGCCCCGGATTTTACCGACACGCTGGAACTGGATCTGGGAAGCGTGGTCCCCTCCCTTGCAGGCCCAAAACGCCCGCAGGACCGAGTTGCACTCGCTGACATGAAATCGGTTTTCCAGAAAGCAATGACCACACCGGTCAAAGAGCGCGGTTATGAGCTCAAGCCCGAAGATGTGAAGCGCACAGGAAAAGTGGGGACCAACGGTGGTTCTTACGAGATCGGCCACGGCGCGGTGGTCATCGCCGCCATCACTTCCTGCACCAACACCAGCAACCCATCTGTGATGGTTGCAGCGGGATTGGTGGCAAAAAAAGCTGTTGAGAAAGGGCTCACCGTTCCCCCGTATGTCAAGACCAGCCTGGCTCCCGGCTCCCGGGTGGTCACTGATTATCTCGAACAGGCCAAGCTGCTGAATCCTCTCTCCCAACTTGGTTTTAACGTGGTGGGCTACGGCTGCACCACCTGCATCGGCAACAGCGGCCCGCTGCCAGGCGAGGTTGCCAAGGCTGTCACCGGGTCCGACCTGGTTGCCGCGGCGGTCATCTCCGGCAACAGGAATTTCGAGGGCCGCGTCCACCCGCTGGTAAAAGCCAATTACCTGGCCTCGCCACCGCTAGTGGTGGCCTATGCCCTTGCCGGCACGGTGGATATCGACCTTACCCGCGAACCGATCGGCATGGGCAAGGATGGACCGGTTCATCTCAAGGATATCTGGCCCACCTCCGCGGAAGTGGCAGACGTGGTGCTTGCGAGCGTCAGCACCGGCATGTTCTCAGATAAATACGGGCATGTGTTCGAAGGGTCTGACATGTGGCAAGCCATCAAAGTGGCGAAGAGCGACCTGTACCCCTGGGACGAGGCCTCCACTTATATCCAGCAACCCCCCTTCTTCCAGGCGCTGAAGCCTGAAGTGCCCCATATCAATGATATCCGAGGAGCGCGGGTGCTGGCTTTGCTCGGCGACTCGATCACCACCGACCATATTTCACCCGCCGGTAACATTGCTGCTGACAGCCCGGCAGGCAAATTCCTGCAGGAATGCGGTGTGCAGGTGCGGGATTTTAATTCATACGGTTCTCGTCGCGGCAACGACCGTGTCATGGCGCGCGGCACATTCGCCAACATCCGCCTGAAGAACCTGATGGTGGCTCCGCGGGAAGGAAACTGGACAAAACACCAGCCTTCCGGCGAGGAAATGAGCTTCTTCGACGCGGCGATGAAATACCAGGCGGTTGGCATCCCGGCGATTGTGCTGGCAGGCAAGGAATACGGCACCGGTTCCAGCCGCGATTGGGCAGCCAAGGGACCCATGCTGCAAGGTGTGAAGGCTGTTATTGCCGAGTCGTTCGAGCGCATCCATCGCTCCAACCTGGTGGGGATGGGCGTGCTCCCGCTCCGATATGTGGATGGTCAAAACGCTGAGAGTCTTGGATTACGAGGCGACGAGGTCATTGATATCGTGGGCATGAATGACAGGATGACCCCCAGGAGCACCGTCACCGTGAAAGCCTGCAAGCCTGACGGCAGGGAGATCGTTTTTAATGCGCAAGCATTGCTGAATACTGACGTGGAAGTCAATTACTTCCGGAACGGCGGCATCCTGCATACTGTTTTGCGCAACCTGATCAAATGATCGGGGACATATAGAAGTTCGTCGGAAACAGGGGAAACCTAGGGTGTTGGGAGAGCGCGCTCTCCCAACACCTCTTTTATTTCCGGCTGGCGTGAATTTCCTTGAGAATCACCCGCCATTTTTTCAATATATGCCGGGAATTGGGGATGTAATTCCCGGCTCTTTTTGATACCCGAGGTGTTAAATATTCAGCCGGTTGTTATCATCCGGATAGGCAAGGTTTGGGATTTACTGGTACCTTACATTGAAACGAGTTGCAGGAGCGAGAAAACAATGCTTTTAGAAATTCTTTACAGGTTCAGTCGGACGATGATACATAGTTATGCCAGGCTAATGCTTAAAATGGATGTTCACATGCGGTCAAGGGTACCGGGCGGGGCTGTGTTGTTTGCCGCCAATCATCCAAGCACCACCGATCCGATCCTGATCCACCTGGTCTCAAAAAAACGGATGAGCGTGATGATCACCTCCAAGGTCTTTTCGATCCCATTTCTCGGTGCTTTCATGCGAAAAATGGATCAAATCTGCGTCAACCCCGGACAAGGGGAAAAAGTGCTGGAGGAAGCCCGCCAGACTCTTAAAGCAGGCCGGTCAGTGACGATCTTCCCGGAGGGATTGATCAGCCCGGCAGGAGGCTTCAACTCTCCGCGCAGCGGGGCTGCGCACCTGGCGCTCAGCAGCGGAGTCCCGGTGGTCCCGATTGGTATCTACCTGTCAGACAAGGGCTGCCGCCGAATCCCGGCGACATTCGAGGGAGAGCCGGATTTTGTAACCTGGTATCTGCACGGTCCTTATGCCGTCACCATCCGGAAAGCGATGCGCTTCTGCGGGGATGCGAATAATAAGGAGTTCGTCCGGAAGGTTTCCGAGAACATCGTGCAGAGCATCCGTTCCCTGGCTTTGGATAGCCAGCGCAGGGTTTGTCAATTCTGGCTTTAATCAAGGAGGTGATCTTGCTGCAAAAATTACTTTACCAGGCGAGCAGGACGTTCGTGCGTATCTTTGCTCTGATCATGTTGCGCCTCGACATACACCAGCAGAGCAAACGCCATTCCAGCCCGGTCATCTACGTGGCAAATCATCCCAGCGCAACGGATCCTTTCCTCATCCACATGGTTTCCCCCAAGCAGGTGAACGTGCTGATCACAGAGAAAGCCTTCAAAGTGCCGGTTTTTGGCTGGTTCCTGCGCAAGGTGGAGGAAATCCCCGTCCCACTGCTGGAGGGGAAGGCAGCGTTGGAACAGGCCCGCCTGCAACTGGAAAAAGGGCGCTCGGTCGCCATTTTTATTGAAGGGAGTATCAGCCCCCTCGAAGGCGGTTTCCTCCCGCCGCGCAGCGGAGCGGCAAGGCTGGCGATCAGCAGCGGTGCTCCGGTGGTGCCGGTGGGTATTTTTCTGCATCGGGAACGCTGCCACAATATCCGCTCAAAAATTGCCGGAGGGGTGCCATCCGAGGCGCGCTGGTACCTGCGCGGACCGTATGCCATCACGGTTGGAAAGCCAGCCCGGTTTAAAGGGAATGTTGGCGACCATGAACACGTCCGCCGCACTTCCGATGTCATCATGGAGAAAATTCGCCGCCTGGCCGAAGAAAGTGAACGACGCATCCAGCGCAGGAGGCTTTCCTCCTCTCCGATATAACCGGGAGTAGTTCAACGAAGCCGTTGGATGAATGTCCATCCAACGGCTTCGCTCATTAATTTCCCGCCTTGCCTTCAATCAGATCTGCATGGAGCGTTCGATTCATTGACGATGGGGATCCTGCTCTCCGAACGTCCTGGCTACCAGCACATCACCCAACCTTATCAAAGAATTCGTTCTGCAGACGTTTGGAATCCTTGTCGGCCTTGATGGTGCGAATGGCTTTCGCCAGCGAGCTGGCCCTGTCGGCAAACCAGGCTTCACCTTTTTGCGCGCTGGCAGGTCGGCCATCGCCGCAGTAGTGGGTGGGATTATCCGCATACCACCAGATTCCAACATAGGTATCCTGCTCACGCAGGGATTTGAGCCTCCCCAGCGGCATCCCTTCGCCGTCCGCAGGCAGGCTTTCCATGCGCACCAATTCGGGCCGGACGGCAAGGATCATGCTGGTTTCGCGCTCCCCGGCATGGTCGTCGATCACTGTTTCCCACTGTGCCGCAGTCGAGGGTTCTTCCCCCTGGTAGGAAGGCTTGGGGATGTAGACCACATAATCGCGCCGGCTGGCTAACTGGATCTGGGCAAAGTAGTAAATCAGGTGCTCGTTGCCACCGTGGGCATTGACGATGACGATCTTCTTCAACCCATTGCGGGCGATCTCGCGGCAGGTGGAATCCAGCAGGCGGATGATCAACTCCGGCTCGATACCCAGCGTGCCGGGCATGTGCCTGGCTTCCAGGATCTGGGTGAAATAGTAGTCCGGGAACACCACCGCCGTTTCAAGTTGAGCGGCGCGCTGGCAGAGTTCGCGGCCGATGAACATGTCGGTTCCGAGCGGCAAATGATGCCCGTGCCGTTCGATGCACGAGAGCGGCAGCAGGCAAACGCCTTCCGCCTTCTGAACGGCTTCAGGAAACTGGTCTCCGGTCAATTCTTCCCAACGCATTTGCGTCTCCTTTCAGGGTTTCGCAGGGGCTCCCTACAACGTGAGGCATGCCGGTTCCCGGCACCTCAACTCTTTTCGAAAATGGAAATGCTTTCTATATGATAAGTCTGCGGGAAAAGATCGAAAGGCGCCACCTGTCTTATTAGATATCCACCCGCGATGAGGCGGGCTGCATCCCGCGCCAGCGTGGACGGGTCGCAGGAAACATAGGCGATGCGCTCCGGCCTCAGCTCCAGAAGCGCGTCCAGGGCGCGGGGCTGCAGGCCAGTGCGCGGCGGGTCAAGGATCACCAGGTCGGGTTTCAGGTGCAGGGAAGGCAGGATGTCCTCAGCCCGGGCTTCGTAGAGTTCGACATTATCGAATTCGTCCAGATTGGAAGTAAAATCTTCACACGCTTGTGGAGAGGCCTCGATCCCGATCAGGCATCCCACCCGCCCGGCAAAGAATGCACTGAACAACCCGACTCCGCAGTAAACCTCCAGCAGGATGGTCTTCTCCGAGACTGGCAGATTGTCCACCAGATACGCTGCCATCCTTCCCGCCATGGTGGAATTCACCTGAAAGAACGATGCTGCCGAGACCTGGAAGATGCGGTCGTTGACCTGCATGTGCAGGTGGTCGTCCCCGGCCATCACCACGGCATCGCCACCGGCTAGATGCACCACTGAAAGGGATGTCTCCAGGTCCAATTGCGGCAGTTCAGCCGTTCTCGATTCCATCACCAGCAAGGTTTCCCTTTCGAATCCAAGCCTGAGCGAGACGCGTTCCAAACCGAGCCCGGGATCAAGATCCAGTCTGGGCCAAAGGCCGTTCAAGGTCGGTTCGGGAAGATAGCACTCGCAAATGGGGACCACACTGCGCGTGTGCGCGGCTAAAAAACCAAGTTTACCCCCCGGGCTTAAATGGAATTGGACATGGTTACGGTAATTCCATTCGTTTGGTGATGCAGAGAATGGTCCAATCCGGGAGGTCTCCACCTTGCCAAGGCGTTTCAATTGGTCACGCAGGATCTCGGTCTTGCTGATTAATTGAGCTTGATAATGCAGATGCTGGTAATGACAACCCCCACAAATACCATAATGCCTGCAGCGTGGAGTGATGCGCTCCGGGGATGATTCCAGGACTTCGACCAGTTCGGCGCGCGCATGGCCGCTTTTCTCGTTCACGATGCGGACGCGGGTCGTTTCAGATGGCAAGCCAAATGGAACAAAAACAGCTCGCCCGTCCGGCAATCGCCCCAGGGCATCGCCGCCGTAGGTCATTTTTTCCAGTTTGACGATCTGCAGGTTCGAGGCCATGGAGCCGCGCCGACAGGATCTCCTCTGCAGGGAGATCTCATCCCACCGGGTCTATTTAATTATCAAGCCAATAAGCTGATTCTGGAATATTGCCAGCAGGATCAGGATGGTGAAGAATGTACCCACCAGGATGCCGATACGTTTCAGGTCGTGTTTGATGATGCTGTAATCCGGGTTGAATTCAACATTTTTCGCCGCCAGTGAAACGACCCGCTGGCTGGTATGATTTTTCTTCTTCTTGCTCATAAGATCTCCTAAGGATTTTGTAGTTTCGCAAATACAACGATGCGTTTGTTATCAACCATGTACGGGTAGCAGCTGATGAGTGTGACGGTCGGGTCGCTGGTGGGATTCATCACTTCCACCTGGCTTGGCTCAACGATGCGCGTTTCGGTGACGTAGTAAACATACTGCCGCTGCATCGTATACAGGATCACCCGGGAGCCGGGTTGGAGTCTATCCAGGCTGCGGAACACCTCTCCGAACACATCATCATGGCCTGCCAGGACCACATTTCCATTTTCGCCGGGGTTGGCGGAACCAATGTGCTGGCCCACACCTTTCTTTAATTGCTCCCATCCGTCACCCTGGACGATGGGCCAATTCAGGACGCCGATATCCGGGATATCGATCTGGATCGCCTGCTGGGGTCCCGGTGTGGGCACCGGCAGGTTTGCCAGCGATTGCACCAACGGGCGCAGGTGTTCAGGTATCTCGGCTTCATTAAATTGCGCCCCGCCTGCCGCCGAAGGAGGCGTATGACCACTCGGCAGGACCACTGCGGAGATGAGTGCCGTGGCGGTCGGGGTATCCTGTTGCAGGGCTGCCACCACCTCCTGGTTCAGGGTGCGCAGCAATCCGAAGCCGTTGAAAAGGATGCCAGCCAGCCCGAGGATGGCCAGCATTTCCACTGCGAGCAAAAGACGGTCGAACCAGCGCCTCTTCAGCGGGTAGGCTGCGGTGCTTGCGATACCCGCCTCCTGAGTTTCGAGGGGAAGCTGGGTGCGCCATTCGTCGAGTGCTGCGGGCGGCAAGTCTGGGGCAAGGCGGACGGCACGACCCGTGCGACGGAAACGCTCCAGCCGTCTCTGGCGGGAGTCGTGGCGCTTGTCCAACAGCAGGCGGCGCAGTTCCTGTTCCGACAGGTCTTCCGGTCGCTTCGGGATCGTCACGGGCGTGATTATACCCCACCTGCCTCACCGATTTCCACATCAAGAATTGGAGCCTCCAGTCGGTCGAATTACGTTTATAATAGGTGCTATCAATCACCTGTGGCAATTATGACCATCACAGGCTTTTTCCCAAAGGAGGATCCAATGGCTTTCAGTCATACCAACAAAAAAGGTGTTACATATTTTTTGCATGCCAGGAGCACCATAACCAAGACCGGTAAAACCCAGACACTCTATTTCTTCGCCAAGGAGAAAAAGGCTGGCGTGCTGGATGCTGTCCCTGCCGGATACAAGGTAAGCGAGACGGCCAACGGCCTGCCGGTTTTGAAGAAAGCCTGATACCCAGATTTAGATCAATGGGGCTGTCCCAAAAGTAACTGGGGCAGCCCCAAATTATTGAAAATCGGCTCAAAATTGAGTCGAGACAAAAAAACTGGCGGCTATTGGACCGCCAGTTTGGCTATATCATGGGCAATGCAATACAGACCCCACTCTATTTTCACTTTATCCATCCCCCTCAGGGTGAATCTTCGGAACCCCCAGTCCTGTTTGATCCGCCCGAAAACACTCTCTGGCTCTACTCCCCGTTGTGCACGCAGTTTTCTCCCCTGGTCCGAGACAAGCTTTTCGCGTGCTTGCTTCTGATAGTGGATCAGGGTTGGATTGATCTCAATGCGGCGGTTACCTACCGCCTTTGTGCACTGCGGTTTAAGGGGACAGGCGGCACAGGAACTACACTCATATACCCGGAACGAAATGCGGTAGCCATTGTCCGTGGTGCGCACCCGGTTACATTGAAAAGTCACCCGTTGTTGGTGGGGGCAGATGTATTCGTCCCGTGCTGGAACATATTCCCAGTTCTCAGCCCGGAAGCGTTGCTTGCGCCAGCTGCGTTTCTGCTGCTTGTTGAAGAGCGGATACTTCACATACCCCTCGACCCCGGCCTGTTCCAGATAGGCATAGTTCTCTTCGCTGCCGTAACCTGCATCCGCGATCACGGTGCGAGGGAGATGGCCAAGCCGTTCCTGCACCCGGTTCAGGTGTGGGATCAGCAGGTTCATGTCATTGGTCTTTTGGTGGATACTGAATCCCACCACGAACTGGTTCTCGGTTCCGATCTGCACGTTGTAGCCGGGCTTCAACTGCCCGTTCAGCATATGGTCGTCTTTCATGCGCATGAAGGTCGCATCCGGATCGGTCTTGGAATAGCTGTTGCGTCCGGCCAGGAGCTTCTCTTGCTCTTCATACTTTTCCTGACGCGGCAGATAGTCTTCCTGCAGGGTCCGCATGGCCTTGGCCGTGCGCTTGTCCTTCATCTTCTCTGCCAGCCGTTCATTCAGCCGTTCGATCCTGCGCTTGAGCTCTTCACTGTCGATCCCACCACCCCCCTTGTTTCCCCCGCCCATCTCTTCCAGGTCCTTGTCCCCATAGGCTTCCTGCTCGGCGTCGTTCTCTGCCTCAATGTTCTGCAACAACTCCTGGATCTTCTCCTGCAGCCGGGCCTTGTACTTCGCTGTGCTCTTTGCCCACACCCAGCTGTACTTGTTCGCATTCGCCTCGATCTTTGTCCCGTCCAGGAAATAGTTCTCCAGCTTGACATATCCCCCCTCGATCAGGTACTGCACCACTTCACTGAACACCACTTCGACCCCCTCTTTCATCACACTGCTGCGAAAGCGGTTGATCGTCCGGAAATCCGGCCGATTGTTCCCGCTGATCCACATGAAGTTCACGTTCTCCCGCAGCCCCTTGGCGATCTGCCGGGAGGAGTTCACCCTCTGGGTATAGGCATACACCAGTACTTTCAGCATCATACGGGGGTGATAGCTGCTCGTCCCGCCCCCTTTGTATTCCTTCAGGATCGGTTCCAGGTCCAGCTCATCGATCACGCGGTTCACCACCCGCACCAGGTGGTCTTCCGGGATCAGCTCCTCCAAGTTTGGAGGCAGGAGCGCAGGCTGGTCCATCGTGTATGGCTTGAAGGTGACTTGTTGATGTCCTTTTTTCATGCCCCAATTGAATCACATTTCCCCCGTTTCGCGAAGGGGGCTGCCCCAGTTACTTTTGGGACAGCCCCATTTTTTTATGGGCTGATTCCAGCCGGGTTAAAACATGGTTGGTAATCCACGCCGACAATCAGGACATAATTCATGTCCACCTGCATCGGGGCGGTAACAAATGCCTCCAGCGGCAATCCGAGAACATTCAGCAGCGAATTTACCCGGTTCATATCCGGAGTTTCAGCCAGGTCATAAAGCAGGGAGTTGACATAATTCTGCCGATCGGCAGAAGCCAGACGGGTGTCATACCCGACATAGTTCAGGCGCTCAGCAGCCAACGAATCCCAGCCCAGGTTGGTCGTCCCATTGCGCACTTCCACCATCAATGGTTCCACTTCTGCGGGGCGGGGAGCGGGTGAAAGCGCCTGCTGGAGCATCGCCTGGATGACCGGACCGTTTGGCAGCAACACACTGGCACCACCGGGTGTCATCCAGCCAGTCACCTGGTCCTTGCCTATAAAATAACTGCGGATATCGGCATTATTAAGGTGTAAAGCCAGAGGGGCTAGTTCGAGCAGGTCCGGCAGGGTCAGATCAGTGATGAGCGTGGATTTAAAATCATCATAAAGTTCCGGGATCTTGCTGATCGACCCGGTCTGCAGGGCGCGCGTGTAGAGGGCGCGCAACACTTCCTGCGAGCGCCTGCCGCGGTCGAAATCGCTGGATTTCTTGCGCGAACGGGCATACCAGAGCGCCAGATCCCCGTTCATGTGAATGACACCCGGACCAACCGTATAGAGCGACCAGTTATCCTCGTTCTCCGGGTCGTAACTGGGATCGATCAGGTGCCAGTCGGTGTAGGCACAGAAAACCGGCACATCGATTCCCTCCAATGTGTCCACGATGCGGCGGAAGCCATCGAAGTCCACGATGGCCACATGGTCGATACTGAGACCCAGGTTATACAGAATGGTCTCCTTGAGCAGGGCAAAACCTCCGCCGGGATAGTTGTACATTTCCCCATACTCGTAAGCTGCGTTTACCCGGTCCATGCCCACTGTGGGTATGTAGACATACAGGTCGCGCGGGACTGAAATAAGCGCCACCTGCCCCGAGGAGGGGCGGATCACCGCGATGACGATGGTGTCTGTGCGGAAGAAGGTCTGACCCGGCCGCTTGTCGGAGCCGAGCAGCAGAAATGTGACAGTATCCGTTCCATTCAAGTTTTGTGAAGGGTCGGGGGCGTATGGTGGAACATAAAACGAGACTGGCGTAGTGGTTGGTGATGAAATGATACTGGGATCAAGGGTGACAGTTACCGGAGTCGGTGTTTCCGTCATATCAACATCAGGCTGGGTCAGGTCTGTCACCGGAAAGGGTTGGAAGGGGGTGGCGGTGGGGGTGGCATCCGCCGGCACGGTCACCAGCACAAGTGCAGTGGGAGTGGCGAGGGGTGCGAGTGCAGGCGGCTGGGCTCCACAGGCGGAGACCAGGATCAGGAGCATGCAGGCGAGGTGGATTGTTCGGGAACGCATAGGATGTTGTCGGCTGGATACGCCTGGCAGGGAGCCTTTATGGAAAATAGAGCGGCTCGGTGGTAATGTCAGTGGGAAATCCGGTATCCACGGTGACGGTCTCAGTTGGAGTGTTGTAGAACAGGATCGGGGTCGGTGAGGGGGTGCGAGTAGCCCAGGGCGGGACGTATATCAACTGCCCGACGTGGATGATCGAACTGGTCAGGCAGTTGGCACGTTTGATCTCCGTGTAGGGAATGCCATACTCCTGGCCCAGGTGAAATAGCGTATCTCCCCGCTGAACGATATAGATGACCCAATCATGCGGAGCCCCGCAAGCGACCGGTGACGAGGTGGGCAGCGGCGGCAGGTAGATCACCTGCCCGGAAAACAAGCCATAGGTTGCCAGGCAGTTTCCCGCGCTGATTTCCGAGATGGTGATCCCTCGAAGCATTGCCAAACCGCTCAGGGTGTCACCGTTCTGCACCACGTAGGGCAGCCATCCCATGGGCGGAGCGCAGTTCGTAGGCGGGGGAGGCAGAGTGGGATTATTCGTGGGGAAAAGGGATGGCGTGCCAGTGGCAACCAGTGTGGGTGTCACGATGGGAGGCATCCGGGAAGGAGATTCAACCGGAAGATGTGTTACCGAAGAAGTGATCGTTGCAGTTGGCGGCAGGGTTGCGGCGGGCAACGGCAGGCTGCCCTCGGCCAGCGAGAGCGAAAATCCACCTATTAACAGCCCCGCAGAGATTAGTGCAGTGATGATTCCCCAGATGACCTGTCTCAGGTAACGCATTCTATTTCACTTCTTCCGCCTCGAGCAAGACTGGCAGGAGGACGCTGAAAGTAGAACCGGTGCCTGCATCAGTCTCCACCCAAATGCGGCCGCCCTGTGCTTCGGTGAGCGACTTGGCAATGGAAAGCCCCACACCCGTGTCGCCCAACCCCTGGATAAGCGAGTGCTCGGCACGATACCGGCGGGCGAATACGAGCGGGATATCCTCGGATGCGATACCACCTCCGGTGTCAGTCACCTGGATGGAGAGAAAATGCTCCACAGCCTCATTCTGTAATTGGACCCGCAGGGTGATGATCCCTTCCGCCTGGGTGACAGCCGTGGCGTTCTGCAGCAGGTGGATGAAGATCTGTTGCAGGGCATCCCGGTCTGTTTTGACGCGCGGAGCGGTCTCGGGTATATCGAGCCGCAGGGTGATGTTCTTTTCGCGGATCTGTGTCCCCGTATATGCCATTGCATTGTCAATGATCAGATTCAGGTCGATCGACTCAGCTTTGAATTCCATCCTGCCGGTATCCAGGTTGGTGATCTGGATGAGATCATCCACCAGACCGCCAATGCGCTCGGTTGAGGCTTTGATGCGCTCGATGAACTTGCTCTGCAGAGCGCCGAGGATGCCCACCGATTCGCCCAGCAGCAGGTCGGTATAGCCCACGATGGAAGACATCGGCTGGCGCAATTCCTGGGATATGGAGGCGATCACATCCACCTGCTCGCTGGTGATGGGGGATTTTTGACGCTGCTCAAGTTCGAGGATGATGACATTGGCATCTGCCAGCGCATTCTGCATGCGGGCAATCTCTTCAAGGGCCTGGCGGAGTTCATTCTCCAGCTGGGCTGATTCCCCCGGTAAGCCGCCCATTCCACCGGTCTGGCGCATCTGCTCGATCTGGGTCCTGAGAGATTCGATTGTTTTGCGGGAATCCTCCTGCGCGGTTTGCAGGGTGGTTTTGTTCTCTGTCTGCAACTGGGCAACCTTTTCCTGCCCTTTTTCCAATTCTTTGACTGCTTCCTCAGATTTCTTGACCGCCTGCTCAGCCTGATCGCGCGCCGCCTGCGCCTCCTTGAGCGCCTTGTCCCGTTCACCTTCCAGCTGGGAGGCACGCTGGCTTCGTTCAAGGATGGGGATGAACAAGCTGGATACATGGGAGAGATATGCCTGATCTTCCGCATTCCATAAACGGTTGGAATACGGTGAGAGGATCAGGATGCCTCCCAGATTTCCGCTCTCCTTCGAGGCGATCGGAACGCTCAGCAGGTTGCCTGGATTGCTGAGACCGAGGATCTCGCCAAGACCCTTAAGGTCTGAGGAGGTACTGCTGGATGGCAGGCGCAGAGGACGCCCACGTTGGATGGCATTGGCAAGCAGCGGGATGACTTCCTTGTCAATCGTTGACCCGTCCAGGTTCTCTTCGCGGATCAGGTCATATCCACAAGTGATCGTCAGGCTCTTGTCGTCACCGTTGGTGACCAAGAAACAGAGATCTGCGAACATGGCCTGGGCAATGCCTCGTGTCATGGCGCGCCCTACCTGATCAGCGTTGATCTCCGCTGCAAGCGACATTAATGAGTGAAAGGTCTTTGGATCGGTGGTATACCGCCGCCGTTCCAGGGAGGTTTCCTCGGTTATCGGATCTGTCTTGATGACAGGCGTACGCTCCGGGGCAGAAGCGGGAAATCGCTGCAAGATCGTAAGCAGGATCGGGAAGAGGGCCAGCTGAGTAAGCCGCACAAATCCGGGGAAGTTGCCCCCCATCGACCAGAACAGGCTGAGCAGGTGGCCAATAAACGCCAGGAGCAGCATCGCCAGCCCATTACCCCAGCCATTCGGTCTGCGTCTCAGCAGCCCGAAGGTGCCCAGTATGATCACTGCCATGCTGAATACCTGCCAGATCTTTTCAAAAACCGAGGCGTTAAAACTGATCCCCGGTTTCTGACTCCACAATGCCAGGGTTACCCCGAAGAGACCCAGCACAATCAGGTTGAGCAGCAAGGTGGAAGAATCCGACAGCCGCAGGGGCTCCGGGAATACCCACAGCCAGGCGATCCATATCAGCGCTAGCAAAGTGACTGCCCGGTCGAGCGGGGGCAGTACGATTTTTGGATCGATTAACCCCCGTAAAGCCATTCCGCTTATGATGAAAAGGATCACCTGCAGACCCAGCAATATGCCAAGTCCCGATACCGTCCGCCGAGCTTGCGGAAATTGACTTGAGCGCAGTATGAGAATCGCCCCTTGCAGCGTACCGGCAATGGTAAACACCAATACCACGTGGTAGATCAAATTCCCCGGGGGATTGGTCAGGAGTGTCAGAATCTGATTGAAAAAAAGGCTCATAGGCATCTTCCGCCTGTGCGATTATACTGCTTCCCATAAGTTTATACCATTATACGCAGGGTGGGTATACCATATTTTATGGGTTTTTCACTATTTCCGACAAGGAATGAGGTTGGGTGGTATTGCATGAAAATTACCCGAAAATATCCCCATATTTCCAATCGGGTGCAATTTCTATGAGGGCACTCCCCGTGATATATAATAGCTTCTAACAACATGAAGAAGATCCTTGATCCGATCGATGTCCTTATCCTGATCGTCCTGCTGGCTCTCATACTGGTTCCAAGACCAATCGCTGGCCTTCTTGAGCTGAGGGCAGCACAGCGATTCGAAGGGTCGGGGAACATGCCGGATGCAATTAACGCGTACGCTTCTGCCGCAGAACGGCTACCCTGGATGCCATCCCTGTGGGAAAAGGCGGGCGATCTGGCTCTGCAATATGGCGATCAAAGTCTCGCCATTTCCTACTTCACGAAGGCAATCGAGCACCAGGCTCTCTCCAAATCCGGCTGGCTTGATCTTGGCACAGCCCACATGGCGCGCGGAGAACTTGCCCTGGCGATGACTGCCTGGCAGCAGGCTTTGCCCCTCGCGCAGGCAAGCAGTAACCTGGCTTCGGCAGAACGTGGGCTGGGCAATATCCAGGCTGCAATCGATTTCTGGCGTGCCACTCTGACCCTTGAACCGGAAAATGCCTCTGCCCATTACGCCCTGGGTCTGTTGCTCACCGCTTCCTCTCCCGAAGTAGCCCTGCCGGAATTGATGCGGGCAGTTGAAATCGATCCCGGCTTGGATAGTCCCGTCCGGAGCCTTCGCACTGCCCTGAATTCCGCCATTCTCTCGAAGGACCGTGCCTATCAATTCCTGGTCTGCGGGCGGGCGCTCGGAGCCCTGGGTGAATGGGATTTGGCGGAGAAAGCATTCCGGAATGCGATCGAAGTGAACAGCAACTATGCAGAAGCCTGGGCCTGGCTCGCAGAGGCCCACCAACAGCAAGGAATTGACGCGACACATGAAATCCAACAGGCGCTTACCCTCGGCTCCAGGTCGGCAATGGTGCAGGGGCTGTACGGGATGTACCTGCAGCGCAATGGAATGCCATTGGAAGCACGCGCAGCCTTCCTGGTGGCAGCGGAATTGGAACCGGATGATCCCGGTTGGCAGATGGCTCTGGGCAGCGCCTCCGAACAGGCGGGAGACCTGATTGCCGCATATGAATATTACATAAGGGCTGTTTTAACCGCACCTGCCGACCCCTCCACCTGGAGGGCGCTGGTAGTCTTTTGTATCTCGAACGATGTGGATATGGAAGCCACCGCGCTCCCGGCAGCACAAAAATTGATCGAACTGGCTCCCAACGACTGGCGCTCCCATGACCTGGCAGGTCAGGCGGAGTTCCTGCTCGAGGATTATCCGGCTGCGGAAGCCCATTTAAAAAAGGCCTCCCAATTGGATCCCACCAAGGCTGCCCCTGCACTGCACCTGGGATTGCTCTACCTGCAGACCGGAGATCGCGCATCAGCTCTATCCTACCTCACCCTGGCTCAAACCCTTGAACCTGAAAGTGCTTTTGGATCGCAAGCCGGGAGGTTGTTGGAACAATATTTTCCTTAGCGAGGCTCCCCCTGAGGGAGAGCGTCAAGCGAGAGCAACCTGTCATGAAAATAATTTCCATCCTCTTCCTTCTTTTCGCATTAACAGCCTGCCAGACAGCCTTCATTGCTGACCTGGTGACCCAATCTGGTCAGGCGCTCTACCACGACGACTTCTCTGATCCCACCGACGGCTGGCCGGAAGCAACCGATACAACCGGTTCGCTTGGATATTTGCAGGGTGCGTACAGGATTATCGTAGATTCCGCCGGCTATGACCTGTGGGCAGTCTCGAGGCAATTGTATGGAGATGTACAGGTCGAAGTGGATACCGCCCGTCTGGCAGGCACGCCAGATAATCGATTCGGACTGATCTGCCGCTACCAGGATGCGGAGAATTTTTATGTTTTCATCATCTCCAGTGACGGTTATTATGCAACTGCGATCATCCAGAATGGCACAAGCGCCCTGCTCGGGCAGGAGATGATGGCGTATAACGCGGCTATCATTCATGGGGATGGCCCCAACCACATCCGGTTTGACTGTATCGGGAATACATTGACAGGCTACGTGAACGGTCAGCTCGTTGCGGTCGCCAGCGATTCTAATTTTTCAAGCGGCGATGCCGGCCTACTCGCCGGCGCCTTCGACGAAGGCGGTGTTGAGATCAGTTTTGATAATTTCCAGGTGATCAAACCATAGGATCTGCTCAAAATAACCAGTGAGCCATTTCCTTATGGATGCTCAAATCGCCTGTAGCAATTATTGAAGAGTCTTAAAAATGAAAAACCGATCCTTATGAAGATCTTCCTCGATACCATCGGCTGCCGTTTGAACCAGGCCGAAATTGAAACGATCAGCCTGCAGTTCCGTGCTGCCGGGCATGAGATCGTGGCATCGCCCGCTGAAGCTGACCTCGCCGTGGTGAATACCTGTACTGTGACAGCGGAAGCAGCTTCCGATTCACGTGCCGCCATCCGGCGGGCAAACCGCCTGGGAGCGGAAGCGATCGTCGTAACCGGCTGCTGGTCCACACTTGAACCTGACAGGGCTGCCGCGCTTGCGGGCGTGACCCGCATCGTCCCGAACACACTCAAGGATCACCTGGCTGCTGACCTGCTTGGCCTGCCGCAGGAATTCTTCGACCTTGAGCCGCTTGCCCGCCAGCCCCTGCCGGGCCTGCACCAGCGCACTCGGGCGTTCATCAAGGTTCAGGATGGATGCGATAACGGCTGCACTTTCTGCATCACCACCCTGGCGCGCGGCCCTTCCCACTCCCGTCCTCTTGAGCAGGTCATTGTCGATGTGAATTCCGCCCTGAATGGCGGCGCCCAGGAAATCGTGTTGACCGGCGTCCACCTTGGTTCATGGGGACACGACTTCCTGCCTGCCCGCCGCCTTGCCGACCTGGTCTCCAGCCTCCTTTCCCAAACACAACCTGCCCGTCTGCGCCTTTCTTCTCTCGAGCCGTGGGACCTGGATGCGGATTTCTTCAGCCTTTGGCAGGATGCGCGCCTGTGCCGGCACCTGCACCTGCCGCTGCAATCGGGGAGCGCCAGTGTTCTCAAGCGCATGGCTCGCAGGATCACCCCGCAGGCTTTTGCCGCCCTGGTCGAGTCAGCCCGGGCTGCCATCCCGCAGGTGGCGATCAGCACGGATATCATCGTCGGTTTCCCGGGGGAGACCGTAGTGGAGTTCGAGGAGACCCTGGATTTCGTCAGACGCTTGGACTTCGCCTCAGGGCATGTATTCAGTTACTCGTCCCGTCCCGGCACCCCGGCTGCCCGCATGCGAGGGCAGGTGCGCAGAGACACCGTAAAAGCCCGCAGCGCCAGCCTGCGTGCGTTGCTGATGGAACAAGCCGGAACATTTCACCGCAAATCCATCGGGATGACATTACCAGTCCTGTGGGAGGCTGCCTCCATATTGACAGAAGCCGGCTGGCAGATCGAAGGTCTGACCGATAACTATCAACGCGTCACTGCGATTGCACCGGAACCACGCTGGAACCGCATGGACCGGGTGCTGATGAAGACCGCCAGCCCGGAAGGGTTGACCGGGGAAATCCTCTAAAAAAAGACAGGCAGGCGATTGGCCTGCCCGTTTTGAATATTATTTATAATCGTCTTTTCCTCAAGAAATGCCAGATCCCCGGCACCAGCACAAGCCCAAGAGCACCAAAAACACTGGTGCAGATCGGCGGGCGTCCGGGGTTGGATGGCTGCGAGGTCGGAGTCGAATCGACCGGGAGGGTTGCGGCAGGCTCGGTTGGCAAATAGGTGGCACTGGGGATGGGGGTGGGAGTGCTGTCACCCGGCAGGTATTCCGGCGCGCTCACCTCCACGGGCAGGCTCGTATCCAGCGTCCCGCGCCCGCCTGTTGCCCAGTAGAAAGGTGCGAATGACGAGTTCTTCAGGGGTGGTTGTTTGCTCATCAATTCATAGGACATGAGGGAGAAGAAGGCGTAGGCGGCATCATTGTAAGGAACATCCTGCGTGACGATGAACGCCATTGTGAAATCCTTCTGTGATTCCGTCACCGATGGGATGCGCGCTCCGCCCTCTGCCTGCATGATCTGGTCGATGGTGACTGTTTTGTAGGAGGCAGCTGTAATGCGGTTCAGGTTGGTGAGGTCAGGGTCCTTGAGGATATGGACTGGCGGGACATCTTCGGGTGGGATCAAGCCCATCAGGTACAGCTCCAGCGGGGAATACGGCTCCACCTCCGTATTGGCGATCAGCCGCCACGTGCCGTCACCATTGTAGCCAAAGTGACCAACGATGCCATTGTCACCAAAATAATAATATCCCATCTGACCCTGAATATCAGCCATGGAGTTCCAATGACCCAGGTATGTCATGCCACCTGATACATCCATCAGTCCGAGCGTTTGACCTATATTCACTCCCCAGGCGTGCCCCATTTCATGGTCAACAATGGCAGTGCTGCCAAAAGAATGAAAGATGCTGGCCCGTAAACGGCCGGCTGAACCAAATTCCGGTGTGTGGTCGAACAGGTTCATCCCGATGTGCTGGATGGAATTGGCAACGGTCACATCGTAGGGGACGTTTTCAGCCAGGTCGCTCGGCCGGAAGATCTGCATGCCGGGCATCACCAGGGCAAAATCGAAGGCATCCGGCAGCACGCTGTAGAGTTTTCGATAAGCATTATAGTTCTGCGTACCGCAGTAAACATTAGCAACGGGATAATTGTCCATTACTTCGTGATTCGCATCCTGGATAAAGAAGGCATAAGCAGTGGCTGAAAGGCCGTTCCCAAAGTCCTGCACCTGGAAGGCATTTTTGAACTCGGGAGCGACGAGACCTACAACCATGCCGTAATTGTTTTCCAGGTGCGTGCCGTCTGTGAGCTCCACCCGCAGCATTCCCCACCAGTTACCATATCCATTCCGGCTGCTCAAGAAATGAGAATTGCAGGGTGGAACCACCTGGCCCAATGTAAATACATTGTCACCAGTCTGCACATCCCCATGCGTGCCGTCATCAAAAAGTTCGGCACGCGCCCCTTCCTCGGACGTGCCGAGATCCGTCAGCCAGACGCGCGCCACATCACTCCTGGCAACGATGTGCACCTCCAGGGTGGTGGTCGAAGCCGGGTCTTCGCACCAGACTACCGACGGCGTTGAACGCGTCCAGACATTTTCCTGTGGGAATTCCGCCGCCTGTGCTGACGCGTGCCTCCCCGGCTGAATGAATGACAGGATCAGGCCAATGGCAGCAAGAGCTGCCAGGTATTTCTTGAGAATATTATTATTCATCAAATCCTCCTGGATAGTTCACGATTATTGTTATTATGACCGTTTCTGCCAGCCATTTCAAGAGGTCTTTCCTTCCATTAATATCCCCACATGACCAGTCTTTCACCTTCGTAAGGGATTGTGGATTCTATCATTTCATCTTGAGGATGCAGGTAATTCGCCACCCAGACAAGGACTGGCACAAGAGAACCATGCTATTGTATAATGAGGTCCATCAGCAGCATCCATCCTCTCGTTTACCAAAAGGAGCAATTCATGGATAACAAGATCGTAAAAATCATCCTCGCACTCTTCATCCCGCCGCTTGCCATCTATCTTCACGAGGGAAAGATCGGCAAGAATTTTTGGATCGACCTTGCACTGTGGGTATTGTTGTTTGGCGTTGGCGGCATCGTATATGCCCTTTACATCATCTTGAAATAATCCAACGTGTCTCCAATTTAATTAGAATGGACGGGCGAAAAGCCCGTCTATTTGATTCTCAATCATTGTGGAATGCATGGAGAAGTATCCAGGCATTTTCCTGGTCACACAACATTACAGTTGCCGACAGGATTATTGGGCCTGTCACAGGCGCAGAGAGTGCACATTCGTGCTATTTATCACTTTTCGCATAACGCGAGAAAGGATATAATTTACCCATGGATCAAAACAGGAGAGGATTATGACAGCACAACTTATCGACGGAAAAGCCATTGCTCAAAAAGTGCGTGAAGAGGTGGCTGCGCAGGTATCCAAGCGCAATGCCATGGGAAAACCACAGCCGACCCTGGCTACAGTGCTTGTCGGGGACCGACCGGATTCAGCCGCTTATGTCGCCTCCAAGCAAAAAGCCTGTGCAGAACTGGGCATGGGCTCCATCAGCCAGCATTTACCTGCGGATGCCACCCAGGAACAGGTGGAAACGCTGGTCAGGCAGTTGAACGCGGATCCGAAGGTCAACGGCATCCTTGTCCAATTACCCATGCCGGCGCAGATCAACGAGGAACGCGTCCTGTCGCTCATCAGCATCGAGAAGGATGTGGACGGCTTCTCTCCGCTCAATATCGGTCGCCTTGCCCAGAAAGGACGCGATCCGCTATTCGTACCCTGCACACCTTTTGGCTGCATCTACCTGTTGGAACAGATGGGCGTGAAGATCGAAGGGGCGAACGCGGTGGTGCTGGGGCGCTCGAATATCGTCGGCATGCCAGCCGCGCTGCTGCTCATCAGCCGGAATGCCACCGTCACCGTTTGCCATTCACGCACACGCGACCTGCCCAATGTCATTCGCCAGGCGGACATCCTGATCGCTGCCATCGGAAAGACCGAGATGGTGCGAGGCGATTGGATCAAGCCGGGTGCGGCGGTCATAGACGTGGGCATCAACCCTGTCCCGGATGCCACCAAGAAGAGCGGACAGCGGTTGGTGGGAGACGTGAACTTCGCAGAAGCAAAGGAAGTGGCAGGGTTCATCACCCCCGTCCCCGGCGGGGTTGGTCCCATGACGATCGCCATGCTGATGAAGAACACCCTGCACGCGGCAGAGATCCAGAACCCGTGACCATTGAAATTTAGAAAAAATCCGCCCGGGAGATCACTCCGGGCGGATTTTGTTTTCCTTCAAGAGATTGATTATTCGTACTTGAACCGCCAGATCCCGATCACAAAAAAGAGGACCGCAAATCCGAGCAACACTCCAGCCACGGGTAAAATCCCAACCACGCCCTGCCCGCGCAACAGGATATCCAGCATGCCCTGCATGGCCCAGGTGGTGGGCAGGATCTTGACGATATTTTGCATCACAGAGGGGAATAGCTCGATCGGATACCAGCAACCGCCGAGAAGGGCCATGACCATGCCGAGCATGATGCTGAGCCCGGACGCCTGCGACTCTGTCCTGACAAGGGTACCCAGCATGGTCCCCAATGAGGCCGCGGCGAGCGCTGAGGCGGTCAATATGACTGCAAGGGCTGCAGGATTGTCAGCCCAGTTAACCTTCATCACCAGCGTACCAAAAGTCACCAGCAGGGTCATCTGGACAAGCGCCCAGAAGACAAAGCCCAGGATCGTACCCAGCAGATAGGTGCCTCTACCGGTGGGAGTGGTTAACAGGCGGCGCAGGGTGCCGCGCTGGCGTTCGTAGGCAAACGCTGCAGAAATACCGATCAGAGGGATGAACACCCAGGTGATCATCTGCCCGGCGGAAGAATTGGATCGCGGGTCATATTCGATCGGGTCTTTCGTCCCGCCAAGGACAGCGTTGACCCGGTCTGGAATCTCATTCATCAGAGTTTGAGCGCTTTCCAGCGCCGAGTCAAAATATGCCTGCTGGTCTACCTCGTTATCGAACGGGCGAATCTTTTCAGCTTCGAGTACAGCGTTCCTGGCGATGCTGACAGCGCTGCCCAAACGATAGAGGACGGATTGCACTGCGCGCTGTGCAGCCTGGGCGTTCAAATTATTGGGCAGCTGGCGCAGATCGAGCATGATTTCACCGCTGCGCAGGGTTTCGGTGTCACAATCAGCCGGGATGACGAGCAGTACGGATGCATTTCGAGAGTCGAACTCGCTCTCGGCTTTGTCAAGTGCCAGCAGGTCCGGGCGTACGGTCTCGGATCGCTCCAATTCAGCAATGATCTGTCTGGAAAGGGTTGATTGCGCCTGGTCCACTACCAGCAAGCGTATGCGATTGTCCACATTCTGAAAGCCCGTTCCGCCTGCCAGGACGAAAGTGAAAAATATCGGCAGGATGAGAAAGAAAAGTATTTCGGTCTTGCTCGAGAAGCGCAGGATGGTGTCTTTCCAGATGATGCTCAGGATCTTTTTCATATTTTCTCCTACCCCTCAGCCCAATTCCCTGCCAGGTATGCGGTCCTGGCTTGAGCAGGCTGAACGGTGAGATCACTTCTGCAGGAATGAACGCCGGCTGAAAAGAATAATCGACACACCGAACAGGATCACGCCCATGAGAGCCAGACCCAACAGGGGCTTCCCCAGGTCAGCCAGGGTGCCACCCAAGCCCAAAATGGTGAACCCGTCCAATCCCCAGGAATTGGGAGTGATGCGGCTCAACCATTGGTACCAGCCTGGCATAAAGGAAATCTGGATGAAGGAGCCTCCCAGGATGCCGAAGGTGAGCATGATGGCGGTCCCGATGTTTGATACCTGCCCGGGGGTGCGGGCAAGGGAGGTGATAAGCATTCCCCAGCCAGTGGCTCCAAAGACCGCTGCCAGAACGAGAACCAGGATCCCCAACGGGTCGCCCCATTGAATACCGAACAACATGGAACAGGCTACGATCAGGATGAGCATCTGGATCACACCGGTCAGATATACGCCAAAGATCTTGCCGATCAGCACCTGGGCGCTGTTGGTGGGGGAGACCAGCAAGCGCGGCAGGGTGCCGAGCGCTTTTTCCGTAAGGATGGTGCGCCCTCCGTTGCTGACGGTGAACATCAGGAACATCAGCGCCAACCCGGGGGTCATATAAGCCATCGGGTTGAAAGCCTGCTGTGCCTGACCTGATTCATCAGACCGCAAGGAAATCGCCGGTGCGTTGTCCACCGCATTGGCCTGCCGCTCTCCGATCTCAGACGCTATTGCGCTGATCTGGTCGGGGCGGATCAGGCCGGCCGCCAGCATCTGGGTGACAGCCACCTGCGCGCCCACGCGCCCGGTTTCAACCCGGTTGATGAATTCATCGACGATGGACTGGATCACCCCCGCACTGACAGGCGAGAGCGGGTTTTTATAGGTTTCGATTTGCAGGACATCATTAACCGGGGCCGGGTTGGCGCTTGGAATGATATTATCCGTGAAACCAGCTGGAATGATGACCGCAGCCACAGCCTCGTTGGCATCGATCTGGGCGCGGGCAATGGCAGGGTCTGCTACGAGTGAGGCAGCCACCAGGTCTGAAAGGTCTGCGGATTGGAATAGATCCACCAGTGCCTCCCCCAATGGACCGCCGTCCTGGTTCACAAGAATCACCTGTATCTGGCTGAGCCCGCTGGAGCCGCGACTGCTGAATGTCCCGGTGATAAAACCCATGGCAAGGGTCAAAAGGAAGGGTGCCAGCAGCATGAAGACCAGCGCGGCTTTATCTCGGAAGACGAGCTTCAGGTCCTTGAAACCGATCAGGAATAATTTTTTCATGTGAGTCTCCGGAAAGAAGCAGGGTATCAGGGCATCTAATTCCAGGGGATTTGCCCTCTCCCCCTGTTCTCTAATCCCTCAGCGCTCTACCCGTCAAATGCAGGAACACAGCTTCCAGGTTTGGTTCGAGCATGTCCACCGAATGGATCTTGACACCCAGTTCGTTGGCCTTGGTGACAGCCGGGGCGAGCGCCTCTTCCGCTTCGGGAACGATCACGGTGATGGTGTGGTCGGTCACATCAGCTTTCAAGACACCCTTCAGGGTGCGGATGGCAGTTGCCAGAGGCTCGGGGTCATCATTCTCACCCACATGCAGGATGAGAGTTTCCATCTCGCCAACCTGTTTGGTCAGCTCGGCCTGGGTGCCCAGTGCGATCAGTTCGCCATGATCGATGATACCCACCCGGTCGGATAATTCTGCGGCTTCTTCCATGTAATGGGTGGTGTAAAGCACGGTCATCCCCTGCTTGTTCAGGTCTTTGACCGAATCCAGGATGGCCCGCCGGGATTGCGGATCAATTCCCACCGTGGGCTCATCCATGAAAAGCAATTTGGGTTTGTGCAGCAGCCCAACGCCGATATTGACACGCCGTTTCATGCCTCCGGAATAGGTCTTTACCCGGTTCTTCGCCCTGTCAGCCAGCCCGATCTGCTCCAGCACCTGGTCGATGCGCGTTTTGAGCGATCTGCCTGAGAGACCATACATCTGCCCCCAGAAGGACAGGTTTTCGCGAGCAGTGAGGTCTTCGTAGAGCGCAAGATCCTGCGGCACCACCCCGATCAGGTTGCGCACTGCCATTGGTTCGCGGGTGATCGAATGACCACCGACGGTGGCTTCGCCGCTGGTGGGCAGGAAAAGCGTGGAAAGCATGGAAATGGTGGTGGTTTTCCCTGCTCCGTTTGGACCGAGCAGGCTGAAGATCTCCCCTTCTTCTATGTCAAACGAGATACCCTTTACGGCGGGGGAGTCGCCGTAGTTCTTCACCAGGTTCCTGGCTTCGAGTATGGATGGCATGGTTCATCTCCTTGGAAAGGGTCGCATATTAAGATTAACAATCCTCAAGTATTTTCGTTGCTCGGATCTCTTCGATGTCGCTGCGCCAGGCGGGCAAGCCGTCTGGAAATATTCTCCACGATCGCATCCGGAACGCCATCTGCAGTTGTAGATTGCAGGCGCAGGTCCACCGGGTCGTTGACGTAGTCCACCACCAGAAAATTACCATTTTGCGCCAGGGCGATCTCGGTTGAAAACAGGTCCAGGCGGCAGATACGGGCAATGCGGCGGGCGATCTCATTCATACTTCGAAGGCTGTAACGGAAACGTTCATCGGCTGTCACCCGCGCATAGGCATGCGAACCCGGATCCCACCAGCAGGGGTAGACCGCGCCATCGCATACCAGCAGGCGAAACCAGGCCCGGCGCCCGCCCAACTCCTGCGGGATCACCTGCGCCTGCAGCAGGTATTTTTCTTTTGGGTATTGCTGGCGTGCATTCTGCACCTGCTCCAGTGACACCCCCTCAAGCAGCACTCCTTCGCCTCCACCCAGGGAGCCCGGTTTGATCGCAAACCGGCCTCCAAGCAGTGTCAGGTCTGGTGGCGGCAGCGAGGCCTGGTCATCATATGGGGGCAGTAAAATGGTATACGGTGTATCCAGGCCGCGGCTGATGAATTCAAGATGCATGGTAGCCTTGTCGGCTGACCAGGCTGCCAATTCCCGCAGGTTGATCCGATATATGTACTCCTGGCACGCCTTGTCCGCCAATGCTTGAAAACGGGGATCCGAGTCGGAGGCGCGGTCGAGGAAGGCTGAGAAGGAGATTTCCCTTCCAGACAATCCCGCCAGGGTGGACTCCAGGTTCTCCGCGCAAACGGATAAAAAAGTCAGGTCAAGCTTCCTGCTCGCTTCTTCCAGCAGGCGGACGAAATCGCAGTCGTATTCCCAATTCCAGGCAAGGCACAGGTCGTAATGGGGCATGATCCTTAAATTATAGTGCGAAACCTGCCAGGCGATATGTTGAATCCGTGACACTCCCCAGCCGCTAAAGCGGCGGGGCTTCTTGGGGCAGCCTTAGCCTAACGGCTGTGCTTTCGCCCCAAAGGGCGTGTCCCGCCCTTTT
>Ga0315278_10000744_pt1 | contig 28364 bp, 21 predicted proteins | sample YL17G06_0_MG_FD_203880 | JGI IMG/M metagenome (GOLD analysis project Ga0315278, IMG submission 203880) | Sediment microbial communities from Yellowstone Lake, YNP, Wyoming, USA - YL17G06_0 | ecosystem: Environmental > Aquatic > Freshwater > Lake > Sediment | place: USA: Wyoming | collected... | reverse complement strand
CAGGAGCGCGCGCTCGTCGACGCAGCGCCCCCTCGATACGTTCACGAAGACCGAACCCTCCGCGATGAGCGCGAAGCGCGCGCCGTTCCAGAAGGATTCGGTCTCGGCGTTCAGCGGCAGGAGGTTCACGACGACCGACGCGCGCGGAAGGAACGCCGAAAGCGCTTCGGCCGTGCCGATCCCTGCCGCGCGCTCCTCCATCGACACCGGTCCGCGCCGGATGCCGAGCACTTCCATCCCCAACGCCCGCGCCACGCCCGCGAGGCGCCGACCGATCGAACCGTAGCCGGCGATGAGCATCGTCTTTCCCGCGAGCGCCCCCGGCGCCCATCGCTCCCATCGGCCCTCCGACTGCTGCCGGCGCGCGCGCGCGACCTCGAGCTCGTCCGCGAGGAGATGCCCGATGACGTACTCGGAGATCCGTTCGGGAAAATCGGCCACCGTGCGAGTGAGGCGGACGCCTTCGCGCCATTCCGGCCGATCGAGCCAGCGATCGACGCCGGCCCACGCCGAGTGGATCCAGCGAAGCGAGGGCATCTCCTTCGGCGCGAGGGGCGGCGCGCTGCTCGCGAACCAGACCGTGGCCGAGTCGGCGCGTGGATCGTCATCCCCCACCCAGGGGATCGCCTCGCCCGCCGCCGCCGACGCGGCGCTCGCCAGTCGCGCGGGATCGCGCCCCGTGATGAGGACGAGATCGTTCACCGGCGGGCCGCCTCCCCGACTTCCGGGCCGGCGCTCAGGAGAGGGCCGAGCCGCTCCGCGACGAGCGCGGGCTCGAGACGCTCCATGCAGGCGTGGTGGCGGAGCGGGCAGTGATCCTTGCCGTGGACGTCGCAGGGTCGGCACGGCAGATCGATCTCGACGACTGCGTCGCGCGGCTCGCCCGAGGCGAAGCCGAAGCCGGGAACGGTGCTTCCGAAGAGTCCGACGCTCGGCACGCCGAGCGCGGGTCCGAAATGGAGCAGGGCCGAATCGCTCGAGACGATGGCCCGGGCATGCGACGCCACCGCCGCGGCGTCGCGGATTCCGAGCGAGAGGACTCGCGAGTCGCCGCCCGCGCCGAGCGCCGTGGCCAGCTCGCGCGCCGCGGCCTCCTCGCCCGGGCCCACCGCGTAGTAGGCGCGGAGCCCCAACGTCCGTTCGGCCACCTCGCCGAACGCGGCCGCGTGGCGCGCCGGCCAGCGCTTGGTGGCCCAGCGGGCGCCGGGCGCGACGAGTACGAAGCCCCCCGCCGCCGAAGCGACGCGCTCCCGAGCTCGCGCCCTCTCCTGCTCCGTCAGCGCGTCACGAAGCCAGGGGCGAAGCGGCGCCGACTCGGGAAGCCCCGCCAGCGCCCGGTATCGATGGAGGAGCGGCGGAAGGGGCGCGGGATGGAGCCAGCGCGCGTGCACCATGAGGCGGCGGCGGATCCCGTGTTTCTCGAAGGGGGCGCGCATCGCCGTCGCCAGGGCGCCGATCGCCGCCGTCGAGCGCGGATTCCGCTGCAGGTCGTAGATCGTCTCGATCCCCTCCCGCTGCAGGCCGAAGCGCACGTTCGACACGCTTCCCTTCACGCCGAGAGGCCCCGGCGCGGCCGGGTCGCTGGTTCGATCCTCGAGAACGTAGAAGCGGTCGACGTCGGGGTGCCCGCGCAGGATGTCGGCGTGGCGCTCCTTCGTGAGAAAGAGGATTCGGCGCCCCGGCGAAGCCGCGCGGAGAAGAGACGGAAGGTGCGCGGCGAGAATCACGTCGCCCAGCGAGGAGAGCCGGACAACCAGCGCGGGCCCCGCGGTCATCCGATCAGCCGGCCCGGTCGCGCGCGGCGCCGTCCGGCTCCGCCAGCCTGAACTGGAGCCGGTGGAGTTTCTGGTAGAGCCCGGGCGCGGACACGAGTTCCTCGTGCGTGCCGGTCTGGACGATCCGGCCCTGGTCGAGCACGACGATCCGATCGGCGCGCTGGATCGTGGAGAGCCGGTGAGCGATGACGAAGACCGTCCGCCCGTGGAAGAGCGCTTCCAGCGCCTCCTGCACGAGAAGCTCCGATTCGGAGTCGAGGCTCGAGGTCGCCTCGTCGAGCAGGAGTACGGGAGGATTCTTGAAGATGGCGCGGGCGATGGCCAGGCGCTGGCGTTCGCCGCCGGAAAGGCGGACACCGCGATCGCCGATCGTGGTTCGGAATCCATCCGTCATCTCGAGAATGAAGCGCTCCGCGTTCGCGGCGCGCGCCGCGAGCCGCACCGACTCCTCGTCGGCGCCTTCGACTCCGTAGGCGATGTTGCTCGCGATGGTGTCGTTGAAGAGGATCGGCTCCTGCGTGACGACACCGAGCATCCGCCGCCACGAGGAGAGTTCCAGGTCGCGCAAATCGTGCCCGTCTACGCGGATCGCGCCCGCCGTCGGATCGTAGAAGCGGGCGACAAGGTCGACGAGCGTCGACTTCCCCGCGCCGCTCGGCCCGACCAGGGCCACCATCGAGCCGGCGGGAACGCGGAAGGAGATGTCGTGGAGAACGTCCCCGTCGACGCCGTAGCGGAAGGCGACGCGGTCGAACTCGATTGCCTCGGCGACCGGGCTCGCCGGACGCGCGTCCGGCTTGCTCGTCACGGTGGCCGGCGTGTCGAGGATCCGGAAGATCCGCTCCGCGGCGGCCAGACCTTCCTGCAGCGTGGCGTTGATGTTGCTCAGGGCCTTCAAGGGGCTCATGAGCTGGAGCATGGCGAAGAGGAAGATGAAGAACTGCTGGGGCTCCATGGCGTGCTTGACCAGGATCTCGTGGCCTCCGTACCAGAGCACCACCACCGTCGCGACGACGCCCAGATACTCGGAGAGCGGGCTCGCCATGGCGCCGAGGCGTCGCTGGCGGACGAAGGCCCGGAAGTAATCCTGAGCCGCGCGCCCGAACTTCAGCTGCTCGAATCCCTCCATCGAAAAAGCCTTCACCACTCGGATTCCCGAAAGTGTCTCCTGGAGGATGGCGTTCAGGTCGGCCATCCGCTCCTGGGTGATGGTGCTTCGCCGGCGGAGCTTCTTGCCGAGCCAGACGATGAGGAAAATCGAGGGCGGGAGCACGAACAACGAGAGGAGCGCCAGTCGCCACGACGTCCAGAAGATCCAGAAGAGGCAGACGGCCAGGAGGAAGATGCTCTTCACGAGGTTGCTGAAACTCGAGGCCAGCGCCCCCCGGACGAGCGAAGTGTCGTTCGTGAGCCGTGAGGTGAGTGCTCCCGACCGCCTGGAATGGAACCACGAGAGGGAGAGCTGGTGGAGGTGCGCGTACACCTCGTTTCGCATGTCGCGAATGGCGGCCTGCTCGATCCAGACCGTCTGCACGCTCTGAAGGTAATCGAGAAGGTTCTTCACGAGGAAGACGGCGAGGAGAGCGAGGCAGATGCGCGTCAGCGACCTCAGGGGATCCCCCGTGAGGAAGAAATGCTCGAACCAGGTCCTGCGATCCTGCTTCCAGGCGTTCACCCGCGCCGCGATTCCGCTCTGGCTCTTTCCGGCCGTAGCCGAGGGAACCGCGCCCGGCTCCCCCGAGACGATGTCGGACACCTGCGGCGGAACACCCGGAACCGATGGCAGGGCCTGGGACGGCGCGCCGACCGCGACGTTGCGCGGCGTGAAGAGAACCTTCATGAACGGGGAGATCATCCCGATCGTCGCCCCGCTCGAGAGCGCGAATCCGAAGATGAAGAGCGCGGTGACGAGGAGCCGGAAGCGGTAAGGCCGGAGGTAACCGAGCAGCCGGAAGAGCGGCGTGGGGCCGCGGGCCGGGCGGGAGGGTTGAGAGGATCGGCGGGACGTCACGCGGCGTGGCCTACGTCGATCCGTCGCGAGGGGGGGCGAATCCGTCGAGCCAGTCGTAGTCGCGCACGAACGCCTGCTCGAAATCATAGCCGCGCGAAAAGTCGCTCAACTGATCCTCCTCGGTCTTGCCGAGTATCCCCGCCTCGACGAGCTGGAAGACGATCTCGCCGAAATCCTCCGTGCGCCGGACGCCCCACTGGTCGAAAACCGTCTTCGCCATGGGACCGAAGCGGACGCGCGCGAGGGTTCGGATGCCGTCGAGGACCTCGGGGCCCGTGACGTGCCGGTGGCCCCCTTCGCCCTGGCGAGCGCGGTCGACGGTGTAGTGAACCGCCTGGAGCGTGAAGTGGTACCCCGCCGGGCGGTACCGGCCATGCTTTTCGGCTACGTCGAGAATGGCGGTTTCGAGATCCATCGGATCGTCAGCGCGCGCGGCCGCGACGCATCACGGTGTCGCGATGGTAGCGCCGGTCGTCGGTGCGAGGGTGATCCAGGTTGTAGTGGAGCCCGCGGCTCTCCGCCCGCCGCCGGGCGCACGCGATCATGAGTTCGGCGACGAGTGTGATGTTCCTCAATTCGACGAGATCGGCATCGAGCCGGTACCGCCAGTAGTCGCGCTCCGACTGGTCGCGAAACACGGCGACCATCTCCACCGCGCGCGCCAATCGCTCGTCGGTTCGAACGATGCCCATATAGTCCCACATCATCCGGCGCACGGCATCCCAATTGTGGTCGAAGATCACCTGCTCCTTCGGCTTCACCGCGCCGTTGAACCGCCAGCGCGGAAGATGCGGGACGCGCCGCGGCCTCTCGTCGGTCAGCCTGCGCAGGATGCTGAGGCCGGCGCGCCGCGCGAAGACGAGCGCCTCGAGAAGCGAGTTCGACGCGAGCCGATTCGCGCCGTGCACGCCGGTGCACGCCACCTCGCCGCACGCCCAGAGCCCCGGAAGATCGGTGCGCGCGTCGAGGTCGGTCACCACGCCCCCGCAGAGGTAGTGCGCCGCGGGGACGACCGGAATCGGATCGTGGTAGATGTCGTAGCCGAACTCGAGGACGCGGCGCGTGATGTTCGGAAACCGCCGATCGAGGACGCGGCGTCCGAGGCGCGCCATGTCGAGGAGCACGTATTTGTCGCCGCGCCGCTTCATCTCGTGGTCGATCGCGCGCGCGACCACGTCGCGCGGGGCGAGATCGCCGAGACGGTGATGGCGCTTCATGAACGGCTTCCCGTCGGTCGTGAGGAGCTTGGCGCCCTCGCCGCGGGCCGCCTCGGAGATGAGGAACGACTTCGCCTCCGGGTGGAATAGACAGGTCGGGTGGAACTGCATGAACTCGAGGTTCGCCACCGACGCGCCGGCGCGGAAGGCAGCCGCCAGGCCGTCGCCCGTGGCGATGTCGGGGTTGGTCGTGTAGAGATAGGCCTTTCCCGCTCCGCCTGTGGCGAGCACGGTGGCGTTCGCCGCGGCGACACGGATTTCGCCCGACGCGCGGTCGAGGACATAGGAGCCCCAAACGCGGTCGCGCGACGGGGCCCGCCGGCGGCCCTCGAGATGTTTCGACTCGAGGATCAGGTCGACGGCGATGTGATCCTCCAGCAGCTCGATCTTGGGGTGGGCCCGGGCCAGTTGGAGGAGCGTCTTCTCCACGGCGTGTCCGGTGCGGTCCTGCGCGTGGACGATGCGCCGCCGCGAGTGTCCCCCTTCGCGTCCGAGAGCCAGCCGAGCCCGGTGCTCCGGATCGCGCGAGAAGCGGACGCCGAGGGAGAGGAGGCGGAGAACCTCGCCCGGGCCCTCCTCCACGAGCACGCGCACCGACTCGGGATCGCAAAGCCCCGCGCCGCAGACGAGCGTGTCGCGTTCGTGGAGCGAGACGCGGTCGTCGTCCCCGAGCACCGCCGCGATCCCTCCCTGCGCGTAGTTCGTATTCGACTCTTCGGCGTCGACTTTCGTCACGACGAGGACTCGGACCGACTGCGCGAGGTGGAGCGCGACCGAGAGGCCCGCGATTCCGCTTCCGATGACCAGGACGTCGGCTTCGTGCTCGTTCCGCGCCCGCACGGAGCGGGAGGGGGCGGGCGGGCGCTTCGAACCTCGGGGCGACGTCGGGGCCATGGGGGACCAGCCTAGCCGATCGGGGCGTCCGCCGCCATCGCCCCCCCCTGAGGGGGCCGAAGGGAGCACCAGAGAGGCGCCGGATCATCCACGGGGGAAAGTCCCGTGGCGAGGACCAGGATGGGGAGCCCTACGTCTCCCAGGAGCGCGGCCCGCGCGGCGTCCTTGTCGCAGACGACGAGGGCGGCGCCCTCGCGATCCCGGAGCGCCGCGGCGGCCCCAGTCACCCGTCCCCGGTCCCAGGCACCATGGTCGGGGAACGCCAAGTGCTCGGCCACGGAGAGCCCCGCCCCGCGCACGAACCGCTCCAGTCGATCCGGGTCCCCCACGGAGGATACGAGGAGGACGGAACCCCTCGGCGCGTCCGCCTCTCCCCCGGCATCCGGGCCCGACCACGACTCGACGCGGCGGGTGAAGCGAACGATGGGCCGATCAGCGGCCGCCGCGATGAGTTCGGCGGTGGTCGGCGCGCCGGCTTCATGCGGACTCTCAGCGATCGACACGACCACGTTGGCTTGGCTCAGATTGGAGGGAGGGCGCCGAAGCGGCCCAGCCGGGAGTGACCATCCGTTACCGAAGGGGCGCTCCGGGTCGATGGCGACCCAGAGCGCATCCCACGCCACGCTCCCCTGCTCCCAGCCGTCATCGAGCAGGATGAGATTCGCCCCTCGCTCTCGCGCCACTCCCGCCGCCTCGAGGCGATTCGCTCCCACCACCACGAGCGCCCCCTCCGGGAGCGCGGCGCGGTGGGCCACGGCTTCGTCTCCGAACCGTTTCGCCGCGTCGGGGGAGCCGACAGCCTCCCGGGGGACAATGCGTGGAGCCCCGGAGGCCGAATCGGATCGATGTCCCCGCAGGAGGACGGCGGGGCGAAGCCCTCGAGCCAGGGCCTCCCTCGCGGCCCAACGGGCAAGGGTCGTCTTCCCGGCTCCGCCGACGGCGAGGCCCCCGATGGCGATCACGGTGACCCCGTCGAGACGGCGGCGGGAGCGCGAGGCGAGCCAGCGGGCCACACCCGTGGCGATGGCGTAGAGAAGCGAGAGAGGACGGAGGAACCACGCCGCGAAGCCACCTCCCCCGTCGCGCCAGGCCGTCTCCACCCAGGGCCTGAGCCTGCCGCTCCCGCTGCCTCCCGGCCTCAAGGGACGAGCCCCCACTCGGCGAGCCGCTCGAGGCCTCGTCGCGACGCGCCGCGCGCCGCCGCCGCCGCCGCGAGCGCGCCGGCCATGCGCGCGCCCGTCGTATCGTCGAGCCAGGCGGCGAGAGCCGCCGCGGCGCCCGGAGGATCGGGAACGACCGCCCCGCCGCCGTGCGACACGAGGAGCGCCATCCCCGCCTCGACGTCTTGGTGGTGCGGCCCCACGAGGACCGGCGCGCCGTGGGCCGCGGGCTCGAGCACGTTGTGCCCGCCCCACGGCGCGAACGTCCCTCCGACGAGGACGACACGCGCCACTTGGAAGAGATCGGCGAGCTCTCCCTTCGTGGCGAGGAGCCCCACGCGCCGCTCCGCGATAGGCCCAGCGCCCGGCTTCGACGGCGGCTCCGTTTCCAGTCGCGTCGCCCACTCCGGCGCCGTCGCGCCCGGTCCCGCTCGGTGCGCTTCCCGCCGGACGTCGCAACGGAAGCCGGCGCGAGAGAGAGCGTCTCGAAATGCGCCCGCGGCCCGCTCGTGACGGGGCGCGACGACGTACCGCCAATGAGCCGCGTCGGCGCGCGCGGCCAGCGCCCGCGCGACCGCCACCACCGCCTCCTCCTCCCCGGGGCGCGCGCTGGCGAAGACGACGAGGCGTCGCGACAAGGGATCGAGATCGGGCGCTTCCCCGCTGGGCGAGGCAAGGGCATCGGCCTTCACGTCGCCGATCACCGCGCAGCGCTCCGGGGCGACGCCCAGCGCCAGGTAGCGGGCCGCGTCCCGCTCGCTCTGGGCCAGGACGTGGATCGGGCCGAAGAGCGCCCGGCCAGCCAAGCCGAGGGCGTGGAGGCGGGCGGCGGTCCGAGCCGACACGGTTCCGCTCACTACGACGACGGGAACGCCGGCGCGGTGCGCCTCGGCGAGGAGGTTCGGCCAGAGTTCGGTCTCGATGAGGTCGAGGCGCATCGGGGCTGCTTCGTCCAGGACGCGCCGCACCGCTTGCGGGAGATCGATCGGCGCGATCGACGCCACGGCGCCTTCCTTCCACTCGCGCCGCACCCGCTCGAGGCCGGCGATCGTTCGCGTGGTGACGAGCATCGGCGAGCGGTAGCCGCTCGCGATCAGCGCGTCGCCCCAGCAGCGCGCGCCGAGCGCTTCTCCCATGGAGGCCGCGTGGATCCAAGGCGATCCCGCGGCTCGGTCGACTCCTTCGATCCCACCCCAGCGCGCGCGCCAGGGCGATCCCCGCCGCGCGAGGAGGCGGCCGACCGGCGCCGCCACCGCGCCGATGGCGCCGGTGAGGCCGCGGTAGAGCCCAAGCGTCGCGCTCATCGCGCGGCCGAGTCGCCCCGCGGGCCCGCCACGAACTCGAGAATCGCGTCCGCCGCCCGCTCGGCGGAGCCCGCGCCGCCCAGGATCCCGGGGAGCCGGGCGAACGCCTCGAGCTGCCGCGAGCGCGCCGGCGCGCTCGCGAGAAGTGGCGCCGCCGCCGCCGCGATCGCGGCACCCGTCGCGCCTCCCTGAACGCATTCGGGAACGACGTCCTCGCCGAGCACGATGTTCACGAGGCCGATGCGGCGGACTTTCACCAGCCGGCGGGCGATGGCGAAGTTGATCCGGCCGGTCCGGTAGACGAGGACGAGCGGCACCCCGAGCGCGGCCGTCTCGAGCGTGGCGGTTCCGGAGGCGACGAGCGCCAGGTCGGCCGCGCGAAGGAGCGGTTCCGAAGCGCCGCGATGCGTCGAGGGTCCGACGCTCGCCCAGAGGGCGGCCACGTCGGGCCGGCGCCTCGCCTCCTCCACGCTCCCCGCGTCGCTCACCACGACGCGCAACGCGCCGCCCGTCGACAGACGCGCGGCCGCGTCGAGCATGGGGGCGAGATGACGGTGGACCTCCCCGCGCCGGCTCCCGGGAAGGAGGGCGACGAGACGCTCCCCTTTCGCGAGACCGAACGATTCGCGCGCGACTTCTCGGGCCGAGGCGTCGGGACGAAGCGCTCCGGCCGGGTGCCCGACCCACCGCGCGGTCGCGCGCTCGCCCCGGAGGATCTCCTCCTCGAACTTGAAAAGGAGGAGCGTCAAATCGACGTCGTCCCGCAGGCGCGCCACGCGGCCGTAGCCCCAGGCCCAGATCTGGGGGCAGACGTAGTAGACGACGCGGCGGCCGAGGCGACGCGCGTCGCGTGCGAGGCCGAGGTTCATTCCCGGCGCGTCGATCGGCAGGAAAATGGCGCTCGTTTCGCGCTCCAGGAGCCGACGGACGCCCGCCCGTGCGCGCCGAATGGCGCCGAGGTGCGTGAGAACTTCGGCGAAACCCATCACCGCGATCGATTCCATCGGCGCCACGGCGCGAAGTCCCGCCTCGCGGAGCGCGGGCCCCCCGATTCCGTGGGCCTCGAATTCGGCGCCCTTCGCGCGGAGCGCGTCCAGAAGCGCCGCGCCCAGCCGGTCGCCCGAGGGATCGCCGGCCGAGACGATGAGGGGTGGGAGCTTCAGACCGGGAGGCTCGCCGGGTCGTACTGGGAGCGGGACACCATGCGTCCGATCGCCTCGGCCGCCCGGAGCGCCTCGAGCGCGGTCGCGCACTCCTCCCACGATCGTTCCGGATCGTTCCGGAGCGCCAGGAAATGGGTCAGCTCGCTCTCGAGCGGATCGGTCTCGCCGACCGTGATGGCAAGCGGACGGATGCGACGCATCCAGTCGTCGGGGGCCGCTCCCGGAAGAGTCGGTGCGAGCGTGTAGGCCTCGACGGAGCGGTTCATGCAGTCGATGGAGAGATACGAGGCGCGGTCGAAGAAGCGGATCTTCCGCACCTTCTCCCGCGAGATCCGGCTCGCCGTGATGTTCGCCACGCATCCCGACGCGAAGACGAGCCGGGCGTTCGCGATGTCGACCTTGTCGGTGAGAACGGGGACGCCCACCGCGTGCATTTCCACGATGCGGGACCGCGTGGCGAGAAGCGCGAGATCGAGGTCGTGGATCATGAGATCGAGGACGACATCGACGTCGATGCCGCGCGGAACCGGCGGCGCGAGACGATGGGCCTCGATGAATCGGGGATTGGCGAGGTGAGGAAGCGCGGCCATGACCGCGGGATTGAACCGCTCGATCTGCCCGACGAGAAGAGCGCGGCGGGCGGCTCGAGCCGCGCCGAGCATGGCCTCCGCCTCCTCCGGCGCCACGGCCATCGGCTTCTCGACGAGGACGTGGCGACCGGCCCGAAGCGCACGGAGCGCGAGATCGGCGTGCGCGGGCGTGGGCGCGGCGATCGAGACGACGTCGGACTTCTCGAGCATCTCCTCGTAGGACGCGGTGATTTCGAGACCCGGGATCGCCGCCCGAGCTCGTTCCACCGCCGCCGCGTCGGGGTCGAACGCGGCGACCGAGCCGATGCCGGCGACGCGGGACCAGACGCGCGCGTGATGCGAGCCGAGGTGGCCCAGCCCCGCGACGCCGGCCCGAATGGCGGTCACCGCACGATGCCCCGCTCCGAGCTCCGGATGAACTCCACGAACTCGTGGACCTCCGGATAGGGCTTCAGCTCGGAAACGATGCGGTCGAGCGCCTGCGTGAGGTTCAGCTGCGAGCGGTAGAGGATCCGGTAGGCGCGCTTGAGCTCGAGGCGGACCTCCGCCGGGATGCCGCGGCGCTCCATGCCGACGCTGTTGAGCCCGCACGCGCGGAGCGGATTCCCCGCCGCCTTCACGAACGGCGGAACGTCCTGAGGGACGCGCGAGCCTCCGCCCACGAAGGAATGCGCCCCGATGGCCACGAACTGGTGGATCGGCGTGAGCCCGCCGATGATCGCGAAGTCGTCGACGCGAACGTGCCCCGCCAGAGTCACGGCGTTCGCCAGGATCACGTTGTTGCCGATGCGGCAATTGTGCGCCACGTGCGTGTACGCCATCAGGAGGACGTGGTCGCCGACGATCGTCGCCTCGCCCTCCTCGGTCGCGGCGTGGATCGTGACGAATTCACGAATCGTGGAGTCGGCCCCGACGAGCACCTTCGTCGGCACGCCCCGGAACTTGAGGTCTTGGGGGATGTTTCCGATCACCGCGCCATGGTGGATCTGGGTGCGAGGCCCCACGGTGGTCCATCCCTCGAGGATGGCGTGAAGTCCCACGCTCGTCCCTTCCCCCAGAACGACGTGCGGGCCGACGTAGGAAAAAGGCCCGATAACCACGCCGGGCCCCAGCTCGGCGCCCCGCTCCACGATCGCGGTCGGGTGAACGCGCGGTCTCGCGTCCCGCGAATCGGGCAGCGGAACGACCGCACCGATCGGGCGCGCCCACGTTCCCGTGTGGCGGTCTACCTCAGGGATTCCGGTCAACGATGCTGGATAGGAGCTCTGCTTCCGCGACGAGGTCTCCATCGACGTAGGCCTTCCCCTCCATCTTGCAGATGCGCTGCTTCATGCGAAGCAAATTCAGCTCGAACCGGATTTGATCGCCAGGCCGGACCGGCTTTCTGAACTTCGCGTTGTCGATGCCCATGAAATACACCAGCTTGTCCTTCGGATTGTTCACGCGATTGAGGAGGAGCACGCCGCCGCACTGCGCCATCGCCTCCACGATGAGCACCGCGGGCATGATGGGGTGCCCCGGGAAGTGCCCGATGAAGAACTCCTCGTTGATCGTGACGTTCTTGATGCCCACCACGCGCTCCGCCTCGAGGCTCAGGATCCGGTCGACGAGGAGGAACGGATAGCGGTGAGGCATGATCCGCTCGATCGCCGTGATGTCGAGCGACACGGCCCCCGAGCCGTTCGAACCCGCCGGCACGACGCCAGCCGCCGTCTCGGTGGCGGCCAGCCGCTGCACGAAGCGGACGTTGCTCGCGTGCCCCGACTTGATGGAGAGGAAATGCCCGCGGGCGGGGCGCCCGAGGAGACTCAGATCGCCGAGAAAATCGAGGATCTTGTGGCGAACCATCTCGTCCTCGAAGCGGAGCCCTCCCTCGTTCATCACGCCGTCCGGCTTCACGACGACCGCGTTCTTCAGCGACCCGCCCAGGATCATCCCCTTCTCGCGAAGATATGCCACATCGCGCTCGAGGACGAAGGTCCGCGCGGGCGCGATCTCCTTCACGAAGACGTCGGGCGTGATGTCGTAGGTGGCGTGCTGCGTTCCGTGGTAGGCGTTCGGGTATTCGATGGTGAACGTGACGCGGAGCCCGTCGTACGGGAAGGCCGCGATGACCACTCCGTTCTCCTCGTGCCGAACCGTCTCCGACACGTTGAAATACCGGCGCGGCACGCCCTGCTCCACGATGCCCGCCTCCCGGAAGAGCGCGACGTAGGCCGTCGCGCTGCCGTCCGGCGGCTCCGGGGGCTCGGCCGCGTTGACGGCGATGACGATGTTGTCGATCTCGAGGCCCGCCACCGCGGCGAGGACATGCTCCACGGTGTGCACTTCGGCGTCGCCGTTCTTGAGGATGGTCCGCCGCATCTGGTCCATGTCGGCGCGCGCGTAGCGCGGCGCCACGGGGATCTCGGGCTCGCCGGAAAGGTCTGTGCGAATGAAGCGAACGCCGGTGCCGGGAGGCGCCGGACGGAATTCGATGTGAGCAGGGATGCCGGAATGGAGCCCAACGCCGTCGTACGCCACGGCGCGCCCAAGGGTACGCTGATGCGGATGACTCAACTCGTGGAGCCTCCGTTCGCTCCGCCCTCGAGTTCTTCAACGCGCCGCTTGAGCGACCGGACCGATTGGATCAGCGCGGGAAGAGTTCGAATGCTCGCCTCGATCCGCTTCGCCTGGCCGACCGGACGCGCCGGGGCGCCGAAGACACGCTCGCCGGGTTTGATCGACTTGGAGACGCCGGACTTGGCGCCGATCTGCACGCCGCTCCCGATCTCGATGTGCCCGACGATGCCGACCTGCCCGGCGATCACGACGTGGTTCCCCACCTCGGTGCTGCCGGAGATGCCGACCTGGGCCACGATGATGCAGTGGGCGCCGATCTGGACGTTGTGGCCGATCTGCACGAGATTGTCGATCTTGCTTCCCTCGCCGATCCGGGTCGTCCCGGTGGTGGCGCGATCGATCGTGACGTTGGCACCGATCTCGACGTCGTCCTCCACGACCACGTTTCCCACCTGTGGAAGTTTGCGGTAGAGATCGCCGTCCCGTACGAAGCCGAATCCGTCGCTCCCGAGCACGGTCCCGGAGTGGACGATCACCCGTTCCCCCAGCTCGCATCCTTCGCGGAGCGTCACGTTTGGGTAGAGGTGCGAGTCGGCGCCCACGAGGGCGGCGGCGCCAATGAAGCAGCCCGCGTCGATCCGGGCCCGGGGCCCGATCCTCGCGCCGGCTTCCACCACGACGTGCGGGCCGATCGAGGCGCTGGGATCGATGTCGACGCCAGCGCCCAGAACAACGGTGGCGTGGAGACCCGGTTCCGGAGGAGGCGACGTGCCCTGGAAGAAGCAGGCCGCCTTCAGGAACGCGAGATAGGGGTTGGAATTCCGGATCAGGGCCTTCTCGGTGGCGCGATGGTTTTCCGCGACGATGATGGCCGAGGCGCGGGTCTCCCCGAGGTAACTCTCGTACCGGGGGTTCGCGAGAAAGGTCAACTCCCCTTCCCGGGCCTCCCGGATGCCGGCGACGCCGGTGATCTCGATCGAACCGTCGCCTATGACCTCGCCATCGATGGCCTTGGCCACGGCATCCAGAGTGACGCGCATCGGTTGCTCCCTTCGCGTCTCGCTGGACGCGGTACTCGGCGGTCCCAGGGCTAGCCTCCGCCGCCCGGGGTCCCGCTTCCCGCCGCCGGGACCTTCCCTTCGTCCTCCTCTTTCAGCCTCGTCAGGACGCGATCGGTCAGATCGAGCGTTTTGTCCCCGTAAATGACGTTTCCGTCCGCGGCGTCGAGGATCAACTGGTACCCCTCGTTGTTTCCGATGTCGGCGACGATTTTATGGACACGGTCGACGATCGGCCGGAGATAGTCCTCGTTCAATTTCGAGATATCCCCGCCTGGGCCCCAGTTCTTCTGAATGAAGGACTCGTAATCGCTGATCTTCTGCTGCAGAGCCTGAGTCTGCTGGTCCCGCTTCGCCTCGCTCAGCATGGGGCTCTGCTGGTCCAGTTTCCGCTGCAGATCGTCGATCTCGCTCTTCTTCTCGCGGGCCGTGCGGGAGAGCTCCTGCACCTCCCGATTGAAGGCCGCCTGCGCCTCCTGGGTCTTCGAGTACTCGCTGAAGATCCGGTCCGAGTCGATGAAGGCGATCTTCACTTCCGCGCGCGCCCACAGGGGTGCGCCGAGAAGCCCGAAGACGACCAGCGTGATCCAGGTTAGCGTACGCCCAACCGAGTGTCGAGTCATCTTCTAACCCCTTGCCTCATAAGGTGTTGCCAAGTTGGAAGTGGGTCTGCCAGCGACCCCCTTCCTCCCGATCGAACCCGTAGCCGACGTCGAGTCCCACGCGCCCGAGGGCGGGAACCTCCATGCGGAACCCGATCCCGGCCCCCTTCCGGAGATCGCCGAGGTCCAGGTCGCCGGTCGAATTCCAGGTGTTTCCTGCATCGAAGAAGAGGAGTCCCCGAAGTGGTTCTGCGATCGGAAATTGAAGCTCCGTCGTCAGGACGAGCATGCTCCGCCCCCCGGGGTACCGGTCCTGCACCACCCCCGTGATCGGGTTTCGGGTGATGTTCGCCCGCGGGACGACGTAGTAGTCCGTATAACCCCGGAGGTAGTCGGCCGTCGTCCCGCCGAGCCGGAATCGCTCGTAGTCGGGAACCGTCCCGCCCGCGAGGAACCCCGCCTTCCCCCGCAGCATGAGGGTGAAGGGCCGGTGGAGGCGCGCATAATTCCTCATTTCGATCCACTGCTTCGTGAAGTTCTCCACGCCGCCGAGGGGTCCCCCCGCCAGCGTCGCCCCCCAGGTGAGCCTCGAGCCCCGATTCGGATTGAACGGGTTGTCGGTACTGTTGCGGGTGAGCGTGAGGTTGACGCTGCTCACCCGGCGGGGCCACTTGGTGAAGCGGAGGCGGGTCAGATCCGCCGGTTCCCCGAGGGAGTAGGGGTCGAATTGGTCGAGCTTCACGTCGCGAAGGTCGTACCCGATCACGCCACGGCTGTAATCGGGCCAGGGAAGGGGTCTGCCGACCCGGACGCCGCCGCCGACGTCTTGGCGGTTGTAGAAGTCGAGCGCACGGTTGGTGTTGAAGATGTCGAACCCGAGCGTGATCGGGTTGTCGCGGAACCAGGGGTCGGTGAAGGAGAGCTGGAGATCGCGGCGTTTCCCCCCGCGCTCCAGCCGGATCGAGACGGTCTGCCCGTTTCCGAAGAGGTTGTTGTGGCCGAGCTCCAGGAACCCGGTGAGACCCGACTGGCTGGAGTAGCCGGCACCCGCGCTCGCGGTTCCCGTCTGCTTCTCCTGCACCTTGAGGGTCAGGTTGATGTCGGCGCTGTCCCCGGTCGGCTGGTAGTCGACCTGGACGTCCTGGAAGTATCCGAGGCCGAAGATATCCCGCTGCGAGCGCATGAGCGCCGAGCGCCGGAAGGTGTCGCCCGGACGAATGGTCGCCTCGCGCCGGATGACGTTCTCCTTCGTCCGCGTATTCCCGGTGATCCTCACGTCGGCGACGCGCGAACGCTGGCCCTCCTGAACGGTGAAGGCGATGTCGACGATCGTGTCCCGGTCGCTGAACCTGGGATCGATGGAGAGGAAGAGGAACCCCGTCTCCTGATAGAGCTCGTACATGGATTGCAGGGTCTTCTGGACCTTCGACTCGTCGTAGGCAGTCCCCGGGACGCAGGTCGTGACGAATTCCAGCGCCTGGGTGGGAATGACTGTGTTCCCCGACCAGGACATGTTCCCGAACCGGTACCGCGGGCCCTCGCGGACGTAGACGTGGAGGATGACCCCCTTCCCGTCCGGCATATCCGAAGGGCGGATCGAATCGACCTCGGCGTCTCGGTAGCCCCGGCTCCGCATGAAGAGTCGGAGCGCCGTCATGTCCTCCTCGACCCGCGACGGCTTGTACGTGCCCGATTTCAGGAAGCCCGGCATCTGGCTCTTCATCGCGCCAACCAGGTCCCCCTTCGGGAAGACCCTCGACCCGTGGACTTCGATGGCGCGCACCTTCTGCTTCGATCCCTCGATGACCATGAAGGTCACGCGCACCACCCCGGGGCCGACCGAGTCGGTCTTTGCCGTCACGCGCGCCCGGGCGTACCCCTCTTCGGAGTAGGCGTCGGAGATCTTTCGCGCGTCGAGCTCGAGGAGGTTCGGGTCGAGGAGCTGCCCGTCGGCCACGGTGATCTTCTCCTTGAGCGTCTTCTCCTCGATCTTCTGATTCCCGGCGAAGAAGATCCCCTGGAGGCGCGGGCGCTCGCGCACCCGGACCAGCAGCGCGACGCCCCCCGGGGCGGCCTCGTCGACCACGTCGACGTCGGTGAAGAGCCCCGTCGCGTAGAGACGGCGCACGGCTTCCGAAACGCTCTTTGCGTTGTAGGCGTTTCCCGCCTTGAGCCCGAAAGTGCGAAGGACCACGAGTGAGTCCACGTTCGCGAAGCCGGAGGCCCGGACGGAGACGATGGGCGCGGTCGCCGCGGGGGCGGGACTGGCCTCTACACCCGCGTCGGGGACCGGAGGAGGCGTCTCGCCCAGGCCCGTGCTCCCTGCGGCCGCGGAGTGCGGGAAGGACGTGGAGTCGGCGGGGGCTGCGGCGGTAGCGCCGGGCGAGGGCTCGACCTCCTGCGCCCGGAGTGGTCCGAACCAGCCAGCGGCGAGCAAAAAAAAGAGCGCTCCCGCGCGGGCCCCGACGCGGAGCGTCGAGGCCCGGCGGGCCGCTTCGAGGGTTCGATGATCGGACGCCGGCTGCGTCAAGAGGCGAACGTGAGCTCGTCGCCCTTCCGGCCGACTCGCACCTCGCTCCCATCCTTGAGTTGCCCTCGAAGGACGTGCTCCGAGAGCGGGTCCTCGATGAGCTTCTGAATGGCGCGCTTCAACGGGCGGGCGCCGAGCGCCGCATCGAAACCCTTCTCGATGAGGAAGTCGATCACCTCGTCTTCGAAGGTCAGCTTCACGCCCGCGACGCGCAGTCGATCCACGACCTGCTCCATGAGGATTCGCGTGATGTTGAACATTTCGACCCGCGAGAGCGAGTGGAAGACGATCGCCTCGTCGACCCGGTTCAGGAACTCCGGATTGAAGGCGCGCTTCAGCTCCTCGAGGATCGTGGTCTTCATCGTGCCGTAGCTGGACTCCTCCGTCCGCTCGGAGAATCCGAGGCTGCGCGAGCCCTTGATCTGCCGGGCGCCTATGTTCGACGTCATGATGAGGACGGTGTTCTTGAAGTCGACCTTCCGGCGAAGGCTGTCGGTCAGCTGTCCGTCGTCCAGCACTTGGAGGAGGATATTGAAGACGTCGGGGTGCGCCTTTTCGATCTCGTCGAGGAGGACGACCGAGTAGGGCTTCCGGCGGACCTTCTCGGTCAGCTGGCCGCCCTCTTCGTGACCGACGTAGCCCGGGGGCGCGCCGATGAGCCTCGACACGGAGAACTTCTCCATGTACTCCGACATGTCGATTCGAATGAGCGCGTCGGGATCGTCGAAGAGGAACCGGGCCAGGACGCGCGCGAGTTCGGTCTTCCCGACGCCGGTGGGGCCGAGGAAGATGAACGAGCCGATGGGGCGGCGAGGATCCCGGAGCCCCGCCCGGTTCCGGCGAATGGCCCGCGACACGGCCGCCACGGCCTCGTCCTGCCCGACGATCCACTTCCTCAGCTCGTCCTCCATGCGGAGGAGCTTCGCCGATTCCTTCTCCTCGATGCGGTTGATCGGTATGCCGGTCATGCGCGAGATCACCGAGGCGATCAGCTCCACGTCGACCGTGATCTGCGTGTCGTGCTTCACTTCGTTCCAGGACTTCTTGTGCTCCCGGAGCTTGGCGCGAAGCTCCTTCTCCTTGTCGCGCAGGCGGGCCGCCTTCTCGAACTCCTGCTGCTGGATGGCGGCTTCCTTCTCCTTCGCCACCTCCTCGACATGCTTCTCGAGGTCGCGGACCTCGGTCGGGATCGCGGAAACGGACAGGCGGGCGCAGGCGCCGGCCTCGTCGATCACATCGATAGCTTTGTCGGGGAGGAATCGGTCGTTGATGTAGCGGTCGGCCAGCCGGGCCGCGGCCACGATGGCGTCGTCGGTGAACTTGGCGCCGTGATGCGCCTCGTACTTGTCGCGAAGCCCTTTGATGATCTCGATCGTCTCGTCCACCGAGGGAGGGTCGACCATGATCGGCTGGAAGCGGCGCTCCAGGGCCCCGTCCTTCTCGATGTACTTGCGGAACTCGTCGAGGGTCGTGGCGCCGATGCACTGCAGCTCGCCCCGCGCCAGGGCAGGCTTCAGCATGTTGGAAGCATCGATGGCGCCTTCCGCGCCGCCGGCGCCGACGATGGTATGGAGCTCGTCGATGAAGATGATCGTGTCCTTCGACTCGCGGATCTCGTTCATGACGGCCTTCAGCCGCTCCTCGAACTGCCCGCGGTACTTCGTGCCGGCGACGACCGCCGCGAGATCGAGCGTCACGATCCGCTTGTCCTTCAGCGTCTCGGGCACGCGATTCTCGACGATCCGCTCGGCGAGCCCCTCGGCGATGGCGGTCTTCCCCACGCCGGGTTCGCCGATGAGGATCGGGTTGTTCTTCTTTCGCCGCGAGAGCACCTGGATGACGCGCTCGATCTCCGGCTCGCGTCCGATGATCGGATCGAGCTTGTTCTCGCGAGCGAGCGCCGTGAGATCCCGGCCGAACTGATTCAAGGCCGGGGTTTCGACCTTTCCTTCGCGTTCGGGCTGTGACACGGATGGGGTCCCTCCCAAGAGCTTCAGCGTCTCCTCGCGCACCTTCTTGCGGTCCACGCCCAACTCGAGCAGGACCCGCGCGGCGACGCCCTCTCCTTCCCGGATCAAACCGAGAAGCAGGTGCTCGGTTCCGACGTAGTTGTGGCCCAGTTGCCGCGCCTCGTCCACGGATAGCTCCAGGACTCGCTTCGCGCGCGGCGTGAACGGAATCTCGCCGATGGTCAGCGTTCCGCCCGTCGACGCCACCATGCTCTCCACCGCCTGACGGATGGCGTCGAGGTCGAGGCCCAGGTTGTTCAGAACCGTGGCCGCGATGCCCTCGCCTTCCCGAATCACGCCGAGGAGGAGATGCTCCGTCCCGATGTAGTCGTGCTGTAGCCGGGCGGCTTCTTCGCGCGCCAGGTACATGACCTTTCGCACCCGCTCGGTGAACTTGTCGTGCATCGCGATCCCTCCTGGGAATCCGCCTAGTTGTTGTTGGCGGCGTTGCTGATGTCTTCGCCGAGCAGCCGGCGAACGTAATCGGCGCGGAGCACGTTTCGCTCGCGCTGCTCCAATTCGCGACCGGCCCACAATTGCATGTGCGCCGGCTGAGTCCGGATCAACAGTTCGTTCAGAGTCTTCACGTCGGCCAGCCCCTCGATCCGGAGCGACAGGCCGAAGCGCACGGCGGACACCAGGTTGATCACCTCCTGCGAGGAGATCACCCGGCTGTGCCGCAGCGTTCCGTACGCCCGCCAGACCTTGTCCTCGATCTGGACCTTCGCGTCCTTCAGGAGTTCGTCCCGGGCGCGCTGCTCGTATTCGATGATCTGCCGCGTCACGCGCTCGAGGCTCTCGATCGTCTCGCGCTCGCTCTGGCCCAGGGTCGTCTGGTTCGAGATCTGGAAGAAGTTGCCCATGATCTGCGACCCTTCGCCGTAGAACCCCCGCACCGCGAGCCCCACCTGCGTGATCCCTTGGAGCACGCGCCCAATCTGGCGCGTCAAGACGAGCGACGGCAGGTGAATGAGGATCGACGCCCGCATCCCCGTGCCCGCGTTCGTCGGGCAAGCCGTCAAATAGCCGAGTTCATCGCTGAAAGCATAGTCGAGGTCCTGCCCCAATTCATCATCGATGGCGTTCACCGACTCCCACGCCGATCGAAGCTGAAAACCCGACGCGAGCGCCTGGAGCCGCAGGTGGTCCTCTTCGTTCACCATGACCGAGACCGTCTCGTCGGGAAGGAGGAGGAGTCCCCGCAGGCGGCCATTGTCGGCGAGATCGTTGGAGATCAGGTGCCGCTCGACCAGGAACTGGCGGTCGATCGGCGAGAGCTCGCGCATCGAAAGAGACGACGACGACGAAAGGACGGGCGTCTTCCGCACGGCCGAGACCACGCTCGAATAGACCATCGAGAGCTGTTCCTCGCGCGCGCGTTGCGTGAAGGGGACTTCCTTGAGATTCCGCGCCAGGCGAACGCGGGTGCTCAACACGACGTCCGACGAGGGGCCGGTGCCGTCGAGCCAGCGTCCGAGGAGCCGGGCCTGATCGGTCAGCTTCACGATGCTCCACCCGCGGAGGGGGCGCTGCCCTGCGTTTCGATGGCGCGGATCCGATCGCGAAGGGACGCGGCCGTCTCGAACTCTTCCCGCTCGATGGCGCGCTGCAGATCCTCGTGAAGCCGCTGGATCTCGCGGCGGAGGGCGACACGCTCGGAGTCGCGCGCGGGCGCCTTGCCTACGTGCTTCGTGCTTCCGTGAATGCGGCGCAGGAGGGGCCGGAGCTGCGAGCGGAACGTCGTGTAGCACTCCGAGCAGCCGAGGCGCCCCGACTCCTTGAATTCGGAATAGACGAGGCCGCAGCGAGGGCACTGGACGCGCCCCACCTTCGTCTCCTCGCCCTGCCCCGCCTGATCGGCCATGCCCGCGAGGAGATCGCCGACCGAAAATTTCGATTTCAGGAGCGGCACGTGGTAGCCGCGTTCCTCGGCGCACTTCTCGCAGACGTGGTAGTCCGACTTCTTGTTGTTCACGATCTCGGTGAAATGCACCACCGCCGGTCGTTTACCGCAGATCTGGCATTGCATGTGGCGACGGCTTCCTCTCTCGCCCCCGGCGAATGGAAAAATCGGGTCAAGGGATCAGCGTACGTCCCTGCCTCCCTTTTAGATGCGGCAATCTTATAGTTTCATCGGCCGGAGACGGCCCTCCTCAAGTGCTACCACACGAGTGGCTGCGCGCGCGACATCTGGGTTATGTGTAGCAATTACAATGGCTTGAGACTCTTCAAGCCGATAGCGCTCCAGAATTTCGAGGAGAGCCTCGGTGGCCGGCCGGTCGAGATTTCCGGTCGGCTCGTCCGCCAGGAGGACGGCGGGCCGATGATGGAGCGCCCGGGCGACCGCCACCCGCTGCTGTTCCCCGCCCGACAGTTCGGACGGCTTGTGCTCCAGACGATCCCCGAGACCGAGTCCGCGAAGGAGCGATTCGGCCCGCGCGCGGACGGCGTTCGAGTCGTCCCCCGCGATCCATCCCGGCATCATGGCGTTCTCGAGCGCCGTGAACTCGGGGAGGAGCTGATGGAACTGGAAGACGAAGCCGACGCCCCGCGCCCGAAGTCGCGACCGGGCCTCCTCGTCGAGCCCGGTCATCGCCGCGCCCCGGACGAGGACGCGACCCGACGTCGGAGTGTCGAGTCCTCCGAGGAGGTGGAGGAGCGTCGACTTTCCCGAACCCGACGCACCCATCACCGCCACCATTTCGCCCGGCGCGACGGCGAACGACACCTCGCGCAGCACTTCGACGGGGGCCACGCCTCCGGCATAGGTCATCGAGAGGCGCTCCGCCTCGATCGCCGGAACGGCCCCGACGGCGGCATCCACCGCTCCCGTCTTCTCACTCATAGCGAATCGCCTGGACCGGCGGGAGGCGGGCCGCCGTCCACGCCGGGTAGAGGCTCGCCAGGAAACAGATGGCGATCGCGGCGAGGCCCACGATCAGGAAATCGAGCGGCTCCATTTTCACGGGAAGCGTGTCGAGGAAGTAGATCTCGCCCGGTAATTGGAGAAGCTTCCAGCGCCCGAGCGCGAAGGAGACTGCCGCTCCGGCGGCGAGGCCTAGGCTGGTCCCCGCCGCCCCGATCATCGTCCCCTGGAGGAGGAAGATGCGCATGATGCCGTTCGGGGTGGCTCCCATGGTGCGAAGAACCCCGATGTCCCGCCGCTTCTCCAGGACGAGCATCACCAGGCTCGAGACGATGTTCACGGCCGCCACGAGGACGATGAGGACGAGGATCGTGAACATGACGGCCTTCTCGATCTTCATCCAGGCGAAGAGATTCCGATTCAGGTCGATCCAGTTGGTGAGGCGATAGGTCGGGCCGAGTGCCCGGGAAAGCTGGTCGGCGTGCTCGCGGGCATGGAAGAGATCGGCGATCCGAAGCTGATAGCCCGTCACCTCACCCTGGAGGCCGAAGAATTCCTGTGCCGTCTCGAGACGAACGATCCCGAACGACGAGTCGTATTCGTAGAGGCCCGACTCGAAGATGGCGCTGACGCGAAGCCGTCGCGTGTTGGGCGCCGCGTCGAGGATCCCGCCTGGCTCGGCGCGCGGAACGCTCACCACGATCAGGTCGCCGCGCCGGACGCGGAGGCGAAGCGCCAGTTCCTGCCCGAGGGCGATACCGGGGAGATCGCCGCCATCGAACGCGCCTTCCGCGGGAGCGAGATGGGTGAGGATGTCGGTGACATGGATTTCGCGCGCCGGTTCCACGCCCTTCAGCACCATGCCATCGACGCTCGATTTCGACGCCACCATCACCTTGCCGTAGACGAAGGGGGCGACCTCCGCGCCGGGAAGCGCGCGCCGGATCGCGTCCGGGATCGCCGAGCCGTTCGGGAGCGGCGTGTCGTCCGTGCCGAGCACGGCGATGTGCGCGTTCGTGCCGGCGATCCGCCGCTGGACCTGGTCCTCGAATCCGTTCATGACCGAGAGGACGATGGTCAGCGCCGCGACGCCGAGAAATACACCCCCCGACGCCAGGATGCTGACGAGCGTGATGAAGTTGAGGCGGCGCTTGGAGCGCAGGTAGCGGAAGGCGACGGCGCGGACGTAACCCATCGGTCGGTTTGGGAGCGGCCGCCCGGACTCCCGATCGGGAGCCGGCGACCGCGGGCGCTCAGGCGCCCGCTTCCTCCTCGGGACGCATGTGGGGGAAGAGAATGACGTCGCGGATGGAACGCTGGTTCGTGAGAAGCATGACGATGCGGTCGACTCCCACGCCGACGCCGCCGGTCGGAGGCATCCCCATCTCCAACGCCCTCAGATAATCGGCGTCGAGCATCTGCGCCTCGTCGTCGCCGCGCTGGCGCTGCTCCATCTGGTCCTCGAACGCGCGCCGTTGGGCGTCGGGGTCGTTCTGCTCGGAGAAGGCGTTCGCGATCTCCATGCCCGCCGCGATGACTTCGAAACGCTCCACGACGTCCGGATTCCCCCGCTTCGCCTTGGCGAGCGGCGAGATGTCGCGCGGATGGTCGGTCAGAAACGTGGGCGAAACGAGATCGGGCTGCACCTTTTCGGAGACGATCTCGTCGAGCAGGCGGCCGTAGCCGAGCGCCGGATCGACGGCCAAACCCGCCCGGCGCGCGGCCGCGCGAAGATCGTCGAGCGACCCGGGAAGGGACGTCAGTCCGAGCCCCTGCGCCGCGGCATCGAGGAACGGAAGCCGCCGCCAGGGCGGCGTGAAGTCGACGGTGCGATCGCCGTACGGGATCGCCGTGGCCCCGTGCACCGCGCGGACGACGTGGACCACGAGATCCTGCGTGACCTCCATCATCGTCTCGTAGTCCGCGAAGGCCTGGTAGAACTCGAGCATCGTGAACTCGGGATTGTGGCTCCGGTCGATCCCCTCGTTCCGGAAGTCCTTCGAGATCTCGTAGACCCGCTCCAGCCCGCCGACGATGAGCCTCTTCAGATACAACTCGTCGGCGATGCGCAGGTAGAGCGGCATGTCGAGGGCGTTGTGGTGGGTGATGAAGGGGCGCGCGGTGGCGCCGCCGTAGAGCGCCTGGAGGACCGGCGTCTCGACCTCCAGGAAGTCGCGGTCGTCGAGGAACGCCCGCATCGCGCGCACGATCGCCGTGCGGGCACGGAAGACGGCGCGCACCTCGTCGTTCACGATCAGGTCGGTGTAGCGCTGGCGGTAGCGGATCTCGACGTCGGTCAGGCCATGCCACTTCTCGGGAAGCGGGCGAAGCGCCTTCGCCAGGAACTCGGCCCGCGCCACCTTCACGGTCACCTCGCCGGTGCGCGTCTTGAATACCGCACCTTCGACGCCGATCCAGTCGCCCATGTCCCACTCCATCGCCGCGGCGTACTCCTCCGCCCCGAGCGCGTCCTCGCGCAGGTAGATCTGGAGGAGCCCGTCTCGATCCTTGAGGTGGGCGAACGCGGCCTTGCCGTGGCCCCGCTTGGTCATCAGGCGGCCGGCGAAACGGACGGCGGTGCCCGCCGTTTCCAGCGCTTCCGCTTCCCCGAGGATCCGAGAGGAGCGGTGGGTGACGTCGAATCGGTACGCGAACGGCTCTACGCCGGCGGCGCGGAGCGCGTCGAGCTTGGTGCGTCGTATCTCGTGTACGGACATGGGCCCCGTGACGGAACTCCCTGCGGGGTCCCGCGTTTCGGCGTCATGCCGGCGCGGTCGTAGGGTCGGGGGATTCTAGGGAGGGCCGCCGGGGCGGTCAAGCCTTGCGCGTCGTCTCCGCGTTCGCGCCCGGCCGTCCCGCCCTGCGCGAGAGCCGTGAGTGGGACGGCGGCGACGGCACGTCGGCCGATTCCAGCTCCGGCGAGTCGGGATCGCCCACGAGCGCCCCGGACTCGGGCGAGGGGACGGCGGCCGTCGCGCGGCTGGCGCCGCACGCCGGGCAGAAGCCCCACTCGGGATCGGCGCGCCTTCCACACGAGACGCACGCGTTGGCGCTCGGCGCACCGCAATTCGGACAGTAGAGATGGTCGGACGCCACGGTGTGATGACAGGCGGCGCAGATGTGTCCGAGCTCCTCCTCGTAGTAGACGACGCGCTGCACTTCCTCGAGCGACGTCTCCCCCGCGAGGACCTTCGAGAGACCGTCCTGTCCGATCGACACCATGCCGTCCTCCATGGCCGCTCGCCGGATGAGCGACTCGGCGGCGTGGCCCGCCACCAGTCGCCGGACGTTCTCGGTCATGTCGAGGATCTCGAAGACGCCGGTGCGGCCGCGGTAACCCGTCTCGTTGCAGTGCTCGCACCCCTGCGGCCGAAAGAGAACCAGATCGCGTGCGTCGCGCGCCGAGATGCCGAGAAGCCGCAGATCGTCGCCCGTCGGGACGTAGGCGTCCTTGCACTTCGGGCAGAGGACCCGCACGAGGCGCATCGAGACGGCGGCCATGAGGCTCGAGGCCACCATGAAGGGCTGGAGCCCTAGATCGACGAGGCGCGTGACGGCGGATGCCGCGTCGTTCGTGTGGACCGTGGAGAGGACGAGGTGCCCGGTGATGGCGGCGCGGAACGCGATCTGCGCCGTCTCGGTGTCGCGGATCTCACCGATCATCATGACGTCGGGGTCCTGGCGGAGCATGGCGCGAAGGATCGCGCCGAAGGTCTTCTTGCTCTTCTCGTCCACCTGTACCTGGTTCACGCCGGCCACCTGGTACTCGATGGGGTCCTCGACTGTCACGATGTTCTTCGTGACCGAATGGATGTGCTGGAGGAGCGAGTAGAGAAGCGTGGTCTTCCCGCTCCCCGTCGGCCCCGTCACCACCACGATTCCCTGCGGCCTCTGGCCGTAGGCGCGGATCCTGTCCCAACTCGCCGTCGAGAGCCCCAGGGAATCGAGCCGGAACGCCGAGCGTTCCTGGTCGACGATGCGGATCACGATCTTCTCTCCGTGCGCCGTCGGCAGCGTGGAGACGCGAAGGTCGATCCGCCGTCCCTCCATCTCCACGCGGAAACGGCCGTCCTGTGGAAGACGCTTCTCCGCGATGTCGAGCGAGGCGAGGATCTTCACGCGCGAGGTGAGCGCGCCCTGCGTCCACTTCGGCAGCCGTTCCAGGTCTTGCAGGAGGCCGTCGACGCGTACGCGAACGCCGACTCCCTTCTCGTGCGGCTCGATGTGGATGTCGCTCGACCGCAACTCGACGGCGCGCGTGATGATCCAGTTGGCCAGGCGGACGATCGGGGGCCCGGCCGAGAGCTTCATCAGTTCCTCGAGCGAGGCGTCGGGCAGCGGCTCGACGATCTCTCGAACTTCACTCACCGGATCGTCCTTGATGATGTTCTCGAGGATTTCGACGACGGAGGCGTCGATGTGGTAGTACTTCGAAATCGCCTCGACGATCGCCGACGGAGGGGCCAGCGCCGGCTTCACGAAGTAGCCGCTCTGGAAACGGATGTCGTCGATCGCGCTCTGGTTCAGCGGATCGGCCATCGCGACGCGAATCGTGTTCCGCCCTTCCAGCTCGATCGGGATCGCGGTGTACTTCTTGGCCAGGTCCTCGCGGATCACCGCGATGACGCTCTCCTCGATCGCGACGGCGGTGAAATCGATCAGCGGAAGGCCCAGTTGCTGGTGGAGCACCCGGCAGATATCGCCCTCGGTGACCATCCCGCTGCGTGCCAGGATTTGGCCCAGAGGCTCCTTCGTCTGCCGCTGCCGGCGCAGAGCCTCCTTCAACTGGTGCTCGTTGATGAGCCCGGCCTCCGTGAGGTACTCGCCCAGCCTCTTCCGTCCGCCCGCTTCTTCAGTCGTCACGCGAATGGCCCGCCTCAATGCAATGCAACGCCGATAGATACACGTGTGGATCGGGCGCGCCGGAACCGAGCGCAGCAGGTGGCGCGTTGATCCGTTCCCTGGTCTATCGGCAGGCGGGGGAGGTTCTTGATGCGAAGCGAGAGGGTCTTAAGGCTGGCCGACGGGCCGGGCGGTGCCGCCCTCGAAGGCCAGTTTGTTCATCTCCGCGCCGAAGCGAACCGAGTAATCGCCGCTGAAGCAGGCATAGCAGTGGTCGTCGGGCTTCTCGACGCAGTCGCGAAGCCCTTCCATCGAGAGGTAGCCCAGCGAGTCGACGTTCAGGTACTTCCGGATCTCCTCCACCGTGTGGGAGGAGGCGATCAGCTCCCGGCGATTCGGCGTATCGATGCCGTAGTAGCACGACCAGCCGATCGGCGGGCTCGAGACGCGGAAGTGGATTTCCCGCGCTCCGGCGTCTCGGAGCATGGCGACCAGGCTCCGGCTCGTCGTCCCGCGGACGATCGAATCGTCAACCACGACGACGCGCTTCCCGTCGAGGATCCGCCTCACCGGGTTGAACTTGAGGTTCACGCCGAAGTCGCGCGATATCTGCTCGGGGGCTATGAAGGTCCTTCCGACGTAGTGATTCCGAATGAGCCCCAGCTCGAACGGTAGCGAGGAGCGCTCTGCGTACCCGAGCGCGGCCGAGTTGCTGGAGTCGGGCACCGAGATCACGATGTCCGCACCAGCCGGGTGCTCCTCCGCGAGCCGGCGGCCGAGTCGGCGGCGGACCGAATCGACGCTCATCCCGAAGACGACGCTGTCCGGCCTCGAGAAGTAGATCAATTCGAAGACACACGCCCGCGCGGGCTCGGCCTTGAGGATCCGATGGGAGCGGACGCCGTCGCGATCGATGACGACCATCTCCCCCGGCTCGATCTCCCGCACGAACGTCGCCCCGACGATGTCGAGGGCGCACGTCTCGCTCGCGAGGACGTGGGCCTCTCCGCGCCGGCCGAGGCAGAGCGGGCGGAATCCGCGTGGATCGCGCACGCCGATCAGCTTCTCCCCCGCCAGAAGAACGAGCGAGTAGGCCCCCTGGCAGCGCGCCAGGGCCTCCGGGATCATCCGTTCGATCTCCGTCGACTTGGAGCGCGCGATGAGGTGGAGGATCACTTCAGTGTCGCTCGTCGTCTGGAAGATCGATCCCTGCTCTTCCATCTCCCGGCGCAGCTCGACCGCGTTCACGAGGTTGCCATTGTGCCCGATCGCCATGTCTCCCTCGCGGAAGTTCACGACGAGGGGCTGCGCGTTGTGGAGATGGCTTCCACCGGTCGTGGAATAGCGATTGTGGCCGATGGCCACGTGGCCATGGAGCCGGTCGAGGGCACCTCCGGAGAAGACGTCCGAGACGAGGCCCACGCCGCGATGGAGACGGTACTCGCCGCCGTCGGTCGTCACGATTCCGGCGCTCTCCTGACCGCGATGCTGGAGCGAGTAGAGTCCCGCGTAGGCGAGCCGCGCCGCGTTGGGCGCTCCCCATATCCCGAATACGCCGCACTCCTCGCGCAGGTGATCCCCGTGCGCGCCGCCTCGCCCTTCCGCCGTCCCAGTCACCGTATCGGTCCCCTTTCTAGACGGATGCCAGCGCGGGCGCCGGTTCCGCCAGGAATCGTTCCACGTCTTTCCACGCGACCGGAGCCGCGATCGTCAGCGAAGCCTCCGCGTGCGGATTCAGCAGGAGGCCACGCGACGGGCCGACGAGCGGCCCGAGTCGCTCG
>Ga0315278_10000743_pt1 | contig 28367 bp, 15 predicted proteins | sample YL17G06_0_MG_FD_203880 | JGI IMG/M metagenome (GOLD analysis project Ga0315278, IMG submission 203880) | Sediment microbial communities from Yellowstone Lake, YNP, Wyoming, USA - YL17G06_0 | ecosystem: Environmental > Aquatic > Freshwater > Lake > Sediment | place: USA: Wyoming | collected... | reverse complement strand
TGTCCGGCTTCAGCACGCCGTCCTGGTTGGCCACCTCGATGCGCACCTTGATGGTGCGCGTCTTCTCCTCCAGCGTGGGCGCGATGTTGGTGACGGTGCCGCGCCACACCCGGCCCGGCACGCTTGAGAGCGTCACTTCTGCCGGCATGCCCACGTGCACGGCGCCGAGATCGGTATCGTAGATGTCGGCCATCACCCACAACTGCGACAGGTCCGAGATGTCAAACAGCGTGTCCGACGGCATGACCCGCATGCCGTGGACGACGTTCTTCTGCACGACATAGCCGCTGACATCGGCATACAGGTCGAGTGTGCGTTTGACCGTGCCGGTGCGTTCGACCTCGGCGATATCCTCCGGGCGAATGTCCCATTGCAGCAGGCGCTGCCGCGCCGCCTCCAGCAGGTTCGCGCCACCCTGAGCGACCGACGGGATGGCGCTTGTTCCGAGCTGCTTCTGCGCCCGCAGCGCGAGCAGGTACTCCTGCTGGGTCGCGACCAGTTCCGGGCTGTAGATCGACAGCAGCGGATCGCCCTTCTGCACGAACTTGCCGGTGTAGTCGACGTAGAGGTGCTCGACGGTGCCCTCGAACCTGGTGTGGAAGTGCGCCAGGCGCCGCTCGTCAGGGGCGATGCGTCCCACGGTGCGCAGCGACTTCTCGATGCGCTGCTGCCGGACCTCCTCGCTGTGGACGCCGAGCAGGCTGCGGCGCTCGGGCGTCAGGGTGACAACAGCCCGGCCCATGACGCTTCCCCCTGCCGGCTGCGCCTCGTCCTGGTAGACGGGAATGAAGTCCATTCCCATGCTGTCTTTGGCCGGCGTGTCCGAGTGAATCGCCGGATCCATTGGAGACCGGTAGAAGGCGACCGTCCGGCCCGGCGATGCCGGTTTCGGCGAGGTCTGTTCGATCGGCACCAGCTTCATGCCACAGATGGGGCAGTCTCCAGGCTTGTCCGACACGTACGTCGGGTGCATCGGGCAGTGGTACCGCGCGGCGTGCGCGACGGCAGCGGTGGCCTGCGCGCCGGATTGGGCCGTCTGCCGGCAACCAGTCCATGAAAGTCCGGCAAGCAACAGCACCGCGAGTGTGGCGGCAACCGTCAGTGTGTGTCTTTGGCGTTCCATCATCTTCTCCCCGCAAACGGTTCAACCGGTTTCAGAACGCGTTCTGGCGGCCGAAGAGCGGGCCGCTGACGCAGGTCTTGAAACCGTCTCAAGCAAGGTTGCGTCAGCGTCCACCCATTCCGCCTGTCGTCGTGCCAGGAGCGCCGGTCGGCGGGGCGGCGCCCATGGCGCCGGCAGTGGCCATGCCTGGCGTGTCCTCCAGGCTGGCTTCCCGCAGGCTGGCGAGCAGGCGCGCGTGGTCGGCCACCAGGTTTTCCCGCGTCCAGCGGTCGGCATAGAGCGACGTCATCGCTTCGAGCACCGACACAAAGGGTACGCGGCCGGACTGGTAGTTGGAAATCGCGGCCTCGACCGTCATGCGATCCTGCGGGACGATGCCCTGGTCGTAGAGGTCGACGATCTTTTCGGCCGTCCGGGCTCGTGTGTACCGTTGCTGCGTCCGCAACCGCAATTGCAGGTCCATCGAGTCAATCACCCGGTTGTCGCGCTCTGAGCGCAGCTGCGATTCGGCGACCGCGCTCTCGCGCTTCGCCTTGTCCCGCGGCCAGCTCACGCCGAAGCCGGCAAGCCACATCGGCGCGAGACCGCCCCGGTTCATGTAACCGGCTTGCACGGAGAAATCCGGTTTGAAGTCCAGCTGGGCGAGCGCGAGTACCGAGCGCTCGGTGGCGGCAGCCAGCCTGGCCGCGACGAGGTCCGGGCTGACCGTGCGGGCCTGTTCGATCGCGTCTGGCAGCGATGTGGTCATCGGCCGGAGAGTCAGCTTCGCTGAGGTGTCCACGCGCGCATCGATCGGCCGCGCCAGCAGACGATTCAACTCGGCGAGCCGCAACTCGGCCTCGGATGCCTGCTCGATGGCGCGCTGCTCGATGCGAGTCACTTCGACCTGCACGCGCAGCACGTCCTGCTGCGCGCCCTGGCCGACTGCGTACCGCCCCCTGGTCACGATTTCGATTTGCCGCCAGAGTTCGCGTTGTTCGCCGGTCAGTTCGGTCAGTTCGCGAGCCAGGAGCAGCCCGTAGTAGGCGCGGGTGACGGCGGCCTCGATTCCGAGACGCGCGCGCGCCAGCGCCGGCTCGCTCTGGAGGGCTTCGCTCATCGCCAGATCCGCGCGTTGCTGCCGCTTGCCCCCGTAGGGCAGATCCTGGCTCACCATCACGCCGAGCGTCGTCATCGACATGCTGCCGAGGCTCGGCGCCCATCCGTCGTTGGTGTAGGTCACGGACACCATCGGATCGGGCCGCGCCGAGACCTGGCCGGGGCGGGTGTGCGCCGCCTTGATCGCCGCCTGTGCGGCGGCCACATCGGGGTTGCGCGCGAGCGCCTCGGCGATAAGCGCCTGCAGGACCGGATCGTCGCCCGCTTGAGGCCGAACCTCCTGGCCAGCGGCGGCCGACCTTCCCGCAAGCAGGATCGCCACCACCGACGACGCAACCATCTTCCGGATCTGGACCGCGTTCATGAATCCTCCACGCCGAGACGCCAGACATCTGCACCCCGTACCAGGCGGACGCCTGCGAACGAAACCCGTTACACCAATGATGAGAAAAGGCACGGTGGCCCGAAGGTGGAACGACACCTCCGGCGTCGAATCAGACCCGCAGGATTCGACCGGGCGGGGATGGGCTATACGCCAGCGCCATCACGGACGGCGCATCGACACGAATGTCGAGCGCGACGACCGGTGTCGAGGCGAACGCGGGCTGCGCGACGACCACGACATCAGGAGATGTCGCCGTGTGCGGCGCGTTTTCGATCTGGCAGCATGACGTCCCGGTTCCGCTGACCACCAGCGCACTGCGATGGCAGCAACTGCGGGATCCGGCCTGGCCGGCGGGGGAGTCGTGATCCTTGTCGCGGCACAGGCAGACGCCCGCCGTCGCGTTGAGCATGGCGACCGCCATAAACACGATTGCGGTAACCCGCAAGACCCGCCACATACCCCAATACGAACATGGAGCGCGAATCCGTGTCAAGCGGCCGCACACGAAACGACCCTGGCCAGCAGGGGCTGGCCAGGGTCGCAGCAGACACGAACAAGGGTCCGGCCAGAACAGCTACTTGATCTGTTCCAGCATCTTCTTGGCGTTGTCGACGTTGCCGTAGTTCGGGTCCTTCGGGTCCTTCTCCGCGTTTGGGACCATGCCGATAAACCTGGTCAGGTCGGCCCTGGCCGCCTCGAATCTGGTCTTGGATTCCGGCGAGTTGGCCTTCTCAACGGTCGCGCCGATCTGCCAGTTGGTGAGGCCTCGATAGTAGTACGCCTGCGGATCGTCGGGGTAGAGCACGACGACGCGCTCGAAGTACTTGAGCGCCTCCTCGGGCTTCCTGGCGCGCAGCAGCGCGAAACCAGGCGTCTCCAGATCCAGCGCATCCTGCATCATCGTCGTATCCAGGATCGAGAAGATGGCCCAGGCCTCGTCGCCCTTGCCGGCTTCGAACAGTTCGCTCGCCAGCATCAGTTTGGCCTGGCTGTCGGCCGGCACGTTCTTCACGTAGGCCTGCAACTCCTCGACGGCCCTGGTGTAGTTCTTCTCCATGTGATAGTCGCGCGCGATGTATTGGTGGAGTTGGTACACGGTCGGGTACCTGACCAGCAAGTCCTGGTAGACCGCCCGCGACTCGGCGAACTTCTTCTGCGCGAAGAAGGCCTCTGCCTTGGCGGCGCCCGCCCTCATCGCGAAGGTGGGGTCGGTGCCTTCTTTGGTCATCTTCAGCGTGACAAAGGGCACCTTGACCTTTCCGCCGACCTGGAGCGGAGCCTGTCGCGGGTCCAGCCCGTCCTTCCAGAACTCGAGTGACCACATGCCGTCGGCTATATTCTCGGCCTTCCACTCGCCCTTGGCGTTGGTCACGACCTCGGGAGGACCATCGTTAGTAGGCAGAAACACGAACTTGACGGTCACACCTGGGATGAGCGTCCCGGCCTCGTCTACGACCGTGCCGCCCATTCTGCTCTTGCCCTTCCAGCCTGATGCAGCCCCCGGGGCCGGGGCCTGCGTCTGAGCCATGCTCACGCCGGCGGAGATAAATGATGCGATGATGGCAAATCGTAGAGTCCTGACCATTGCCCTATCCCTTCAGAATGTCTGGTGAACGCGACCACAATCCACATTCCAGCCCCGGCGTTCGCGAATCGGTTCGGGCTGGAGATCCACGCGGAGACCACCCGCCTCACTACGATATTGGAGTCCGCCTCCGGAGGCAATACCATGTCGGCATCGGGTCCAGGACGGGCCCGTGGGAGTCCCTTATTCGGGAGGAGCTGTCATGACCGCCAAGCGTGTTCTACCGTCGATTCTGCTCTCGACCTTGCTGGTCGTCTGCCTGGCGCAGCCGGTGCCGGGGCAGATGCTGCCGGCCGCCACGCCGGACCAGATCGGCCTCTCCACGCAGAGGCTGGATCGCATCAAAGCGGTGATGCAGGACTACGTCGACCGCGGCCGCATCGCCGGCGTCGTGACCGTCGTGGCGCGGGGCGGGAAGATCGCGGTGTTCGACGCGTACGGCCGGATGGACATCGAGCGCAACCTGCCGATGCGCAAGGACGTCATTGTCCGGATGGCGTCGATGTCGAAGGCCGTGACGAGCGTGGCCGCGATGATCCTCGTGGAGGAGGGTAGACTCCAGCTCAGCGAGCCGGTGTCGAAGTACATTCCCGCGTTCAAGCAGACCACCGTGGCCGTGCCGCCGCCGGCCGGCACGCCGGGCAGCGGCCGGTACGGGCTGGTGCCGGCGAAACGCGAGATCACGATTCGCGACCTGCTGACCCACACCGCGGGGATCTCGTACGGCCAGGGCAACCCGGCCGCAGCGCAGTACAAGGCTGCCGGCATCCTCGGATGGTACCTGGGCGATCAGAAGGATCCGATCGGCAGAATCGCCGAGCGGCTCGCCGGCCTGCCGTTTGATGCCCAGCCGGGTGAGAAGTATGTGTACGGGTACAACACCGACATCCTGGGTGCCGTCATCGAGAAGGCGTCCGGCATGCCGCTCGATCAGTTCTTCCGGACGCGCATCTTCGAGCCGCTCAAAATGGTCGATTCGAGTTTCTTCCTGCCTCCTGAGAAGAAAGATCGCCTGGCGACGGTCTACTCGGCCAGGGCCGAGGGTCTCGTGCGGGCACCCGATCCGGGCATGGGTCAGGGTGACTACGTGGAGGGGCCGCGCGCGTGCTTCTCGGGCGGCGCCGGCCTGCTCTCGACCCCGATGGACTACACGCGGTTTCTGCAGATGCTGCTGAACGGCGGCGAACTGGACGGCGCGCAGATTCTCGGGCCGAAGACGGTCGAGTTGATGACGGTCAATCATGTGGGGTCGCTCTATGGCGATGGCGCGATGGGCTTCGGACTCGGCTTCGAGGTGATCGAACAACTGGGAAAGGCCGGGCGCTACGGCAGCGTCGGCGCCTACGGGTGGGGCAGCGCGTACTACCAGCGGTACTTCGTCGATCCGCAGGAGAAGCTGATCGCCGTGTTCTTCTCGCAACTCGTGCCGGCAGGGGGCCTTGACCTCGACAGCAAGTACCGCACGCTCGTCTACCAGTCGATTGTCGGACCTGTGCCGGCCGAGGCGGCGGCCAAGCCTGCCGCCCGGACCGGGGGCGCCGTCAAGCGATAGCGCTCTCGCAGCCACTCGGCGCCGGAAGCACCCCGTCCAGCGAGGAGAAAGCAGGTCCGACCTCTTTTCCGCCCCGGGGCTGGGCCCCGGCTTCCGCCGGGGTGACGAGCAGGTGGGTCAAACGGCAGGATGAGGCCGACAGAAGGTGTCCAGGCGTCTGGCTGCGGGTCTGATGCCGGAGGCGGCGGAGCGATGTCATAATGGCCGTCTGGCCTGGGCTCCGCCTGTCGAGGGAGATTCATGAACGCACGCGTCGTTGTCCTTCCGTTGCTTATGTCCGTGACGATCACCGCACAGTCTGGCACCTACAAGTACCCCGACGCGAAGAAGGCGGCGCAGGCCGACAACTTCTTCGGCACGACGATCGCGGACCCCTACCGGTGGCTCGAGGATGCCGACGCGCCGGATACGCGGGCGTGGATCGAGGCGGAAAACAAGATCACCTTCGGATATCTCGACCAGGTTCCGGAGCGCGCCCGCATCAAGGCGCGGCTCACGAAACTCTGGAACTACGAGCGCTACAGCGCCCCTTCGCGCGAAGGCGACTGGTACATCTTCAGCAAGAACGACGGTCTCCAGAACCAGGCGGTCATCTACAAGACGCTGGCGATCGACGCGGCGCCGGAGGTGCTGCTGGATCCGAACACGCTGTCGGCCGACGGCACCGTGGCACTTGGCGAGCAGTCGTTTTCCGAAGACGGCCGGTACATGGCCTACTCGATCGCCGCGGCCGGGTCCGACTGGCAGGAGTGGAAGATCCGCGACGTCCTCACTGGCAAGGATCTCCCCGAGACTCTCAAGTGGTCGAAGTTCAGCGGGGCAGCCTGGCTGAAAGACGGATCCGGTTTCTACTACAGCCGGTACGACGCGCCGAAGGACGGCACCCTGCTGCAGGCAGTCAACAAGAACCAGAAACTCGTCTTCCACAAAATCGGCACGCCGCAGGACGCCGACGTGCTGGTGTACGAGCGGCCCGACAAGCCCGACTGGGGCTTCGGCGCCGATGTCACCGACGACGGGCGATTCCTGCTGGTGTACCAGACCGAGGGGACAGACAACCGGAACAGGGTCTTCGTGCGCGACCTGAAGGACGCCCGCGGCGCGATCGCACCGTTCCTCAACGACTTCGATGCGGCCTACACCGTCATCGGCAATGACGGCGACATGTTCTACGTGCTCACCAACAACGGCGCGCCGCGGTACCGGCTGGTCTTCATCAACCGGAAGAAGACGGCTGCCGACGCGATGACCGTGATCCCGGAGGCCCGCGGCCGGGACGTGCTCGAGAGCGTCACGATGATCAACGAGCAGTTCGTGACCATCTGGATGACCGACGCGAAGAGCGCGCTGCGTGTCTACGAGGCCGACGGGAGCAACCCGAAGGAGATCGCGCTTCCCGGGATTGGATCGGTTCCGGAACTGCGCGGGCGCCGGAAGCACCGGGAGGCCTTCTACGCCTTCACGTCGTTCACGTATCCCACCACGATCTATCGGTACAACTTCGCGAAGGAGACCAGCAGCGTCTTCAAGAAGCCGAACGTGGACTTTGACTCCAGGCGGTACGAGACAGAGCAGGTGTTCTGCACGTCGAAGGACGGCGCGAAGATTCCGATGTTCATCACGCACGCGAAGCGGATGGCGAAGGACGGCCGCAATCCGACGGAACTGTACGGGTATGGCGGGTTCAACATCGCCTCCACGCCGGGCTTCTCGCCTGCCACGGCCGCGTGGCTCGAGATGGGCGGCGTCTATGCCGTCGCGAACATCCGGGGCGGCGGCGAGTACGGCCAGGCCTGGTACGATGCGGGCCGGCTGAAGGCCAAGCAGAACGTCTTCGACGACTTTATCGCGGCGGCCGAGTACCTGATCCGGGAAAAGTACACGTCCACGCCGAAGCTCGCGATCGCCGGCGGCAGCAACGGGGGCCTGCTGGTGGGCGCGTGCCTGACGCAGCGGCCCGACCTGTTCGGAGCGGCGCTGCCGGCGGTCGGCGTCATGGATATGCTTCGGTACCACAAGTTCACCATCGGGTGGGCGTGGAAGTCCGACTACGGCGATCCCGACACGAAGGAAGGCTTCGACATCAACATCAAGTACTCGCCGCTGCACAACATCAAGCCCGGCACGAAGTACCCCGCGACGCTGGTGACCACCGCCGATCACGACGACCGCGTCGTGCCCGCGCACAGTTTCAAGTTCGCGGCGGCGCTCCAGGCCGCGCAGGCCGGGACGGCTCCCGTGTTGATCCGCATCGAGACGAAGGCCGGGCATGGGGCGGGCAAACCTACGACCAAGCAGATCGAGGAGCGGGCCGACGTGTTCGGATTTCTGCTCAGGGAACTGGCGATGACGCTGCCGGCCGCGTTCGGGGCCGTGGTGTCGAAGTAGGCCGGGACCGGGGAAGGAACACATGAGACATCTTTCCGAGGTGATACACAGTTCCCTGCGGTGGGTGCAGCCCCACATGTTCGGTCGGGAGTGGGAGTTACGGAGAGACGACGAGATCGTGGCCATCCTCACACTCCGCAGCGCGTTCGGCACCCTGGCTGAGGGGACGTGCGACGACGGGACCTGGACCTTCAAGCGCGTGGGGTTCTTCCAGCCGCGCGTCACCGTGCGCGCAGGTGGAGCGACCGCCGACCTCGCCGTGTTCGAGCCCAACACGTGGACCGGCGGCGGGAGCCTTCGGCTGGCCGACGGACGCTGCATGCAAGTGACCACCAACTTCTGGCAGTCGCGCATCGAATTCGCTCTGGAGGACGATACGGTCCTCTTCCGCTATCTCACCGAGGGTTTCGCGAGGCAGAATGCGGCCATCGAGGCGATGCCGGCGCTGGAGCGAATGCCCGAGATGGCGTGGCTCCTGCTGTTCGGCTGGTACCTGGTCGTGATGATGCACCAGGACGCGGCGGCCGGGGCCGTCGTGATCGCCGCGTCGTGACACGCCGCGTCTGACGCCTGCCCGCCGCCTGCGTTCCCCCCACGGGTTCCACGCCCCCGCTTCTCGCTGGCGGCGGCACAGATCTGTTTGACGTCGTGATGCACATGCACGGCCTCAAGAGCTGTCGCGAAGAGTTCAGCCAGGCGGTCACCATCCCGGTCGGCAACCTCCTGGTTCCTGTCCTGCCGCTCGAGCGCATCATCGCCAGCAAACGCCGGGCCGGTCGGCCCAAGGACAAAGCCATCTTGCCTGTCCTCGAAGGCGCGCTGCGCGTTCTGCGACACCGGACGTAGCGATTGTCCCTATCTGCGCTCTTCCTCAGGCAGCGACTGCCTCAGCACGTGCAGCACGTTTTCGCCCATGATCTTGCGGATCTCGACGTCCGAAAATCCGGCCCGCACCAGCGCATCGGTCACCAGCACGACGCCCGTCGTGTCGAACGGCGCCGAAATGTTGCCGTCGAAATCCGATCCGAGCGCCACTGCATCGACGCCGACCAGATTACTGGTGTAGCGGATCGCGCGCGCAATCGCGTCGGCATCAGGCCCGCACACCGCGGTTGACCAGTACCCGATGCCGATCACGCCCCCGGTTCCGGCAATCCGCCGCAGGCTCTCATCGTCGAGATTCCGCGTGTTGTTGCAGGTGCCTCGCACCCCGGTGTGCGACACGATGACCGGTTTGGTGGCGATCGCCACGACGTCGATGATCGTCTGGTTCGACGCGTGCGCCAGATCCACCAGCATGTGGCGCGCTTCCATCTGGCCGACCAGTTCGCGGCCCATCGCCGTGAGGCCGCCCTTGGCAGTGCCATGGGCTGACCCGCCGAAGTCGGTGTCGATAAAGTGCGCGATCGAGATCGTGCGGAAGCCGGCCCGGTCGAGCGGTTCCAGGCTGGCCAGCGAGCCGTCCAGCGCCTGCGTGCCCTCGATGCCGAGCCATCCGGCCGTCACGGCCTGGTTGGTCCGGCGAAGATCCTCATAGGCCTCCAGGTCTTCGCGCGTCTTGATGATGAACAGCCGTCCGCGCGACGCGACCTCGAACTCGTGGAGCCGGCGCGCCTGGTACAGCGCCCGCTGGAGCCGGCTGCCCCACGTGGCAAAGGGCCAGCGCCCCGCGATCACGAGCAGCGTGAGTTCGTCGCGATCGCCGGAGTTGCTTTCGATGTTCTGGCCGTACGGCACCTGCGTCACGACGGTGAACGCCTGAAGCGCGACACCGCCGGCAATCAGCCGGGGCACGTCGACATGGCCCCACGTGCTCTGCCGGACCAGATCGCGATTCCAGAGGAGCGAATCGGCGTGCAAATCGGCGACGAACAGGCTGGCGTGCAGTCGCTGCGCGCGCGTCGATGCCTGGTAGGGAGGCGGCAGCAGCGTGGGATTCATGCGCTCCACAATCACGCCCGGCGCCACCAGGATGACGACGACGATCGCGACCGCCAGTCCCGCGAGGATCCACCAGCGCGCCCGTGTTCTCATGCTCCCTCCGTCCGTGCGCCGCCCGCAGCTTGCGCCGCACAGCGTCATGCACGAGACAGCTTATAATGAAGGCACAGGGATCCAACTGGGAAACCACCTCGGGTGCGGTGGCGGCGCTGTGGCCCGATTCCCGAACGCGGCTGCCATGGGAGCAGCGATCACAAAGCCCGGACGCGATCCGGGAGGAGGGCAATCCGATATGCGAACTCGCTCTGTAGCGCTGCTGAGCGCGATTGTCGTGCTGGCCTCGACGCTGGGAATGAGCGCCGACGTCAAATCGCAGCAGAAGACCCAGATCAAGCTGGAAGGCATGCTCGGCAGCGTCGCCGGGATGTTCGGCGGCAAAGCCGTCAAGGAAGGCACGGTCACCACCGTCGCGATCAAGGGCAACCGCCGGATGTCGACCACCGACACCACCGCCGAACTGATCGACCTCGACGCCGAGAAGGTCTATCGCCTCGATCTGCGCGGCAAGACCTACACGGTCAAGACCTTCGCCGAGCTTCGCGCCGAGTTCCAGAAGGCGATGGCCAAGGGACAGCCGGAAGCCGCCAGTGAGAAGTCCGAGAAGTCCGATGGCAAGCAGCCGGAGATGGAGATCGACGTCGACATCAAGAAGACCGGCCAGAAGAAACCGATCGCGGGCTTTTCGTGTGAGCAGGTCATCATGACGCTGACGGTCCACGAAAAGGGCAAGACCGTTGACGATGCGGGCGGCATGATCATGACATCTGACATCTGGATGGCACCCAAGAACGCCGCGCTTCAGGAGAACGTCGCCTTCGAGATGAAGTACCTCGAGAAACTCTATGGAGATATGGCCGCGCCAACCGCGCGCGACATGACGCAGGCGATGGCGATGTACCCGGGGATGAAGACGGCCATGGAGCGGATGCAGAAGGAGGGCCACCAGTTAGACGGCACGCCCATGCTGACCACGATGACGATGGCAGGCGCGGCGGCCCCGGGCGGCTCGAACTCGGAGGCCAAGAAGGACAGTGGCGGCGGCGGCACCAGCCCCATCCCCGCAGGACTTGGCGGTCTGTTCGGCAAGAAGAAGAAGCCAGAGCCGGCGGCGGAAGGCACGGCAGCCGGAGCGGGCGCGAAGACGCGCGCCACGATCATGACGACCGTCACCGAGGTGCTGTCGATTGACTCGACCGTCGCTGCGGGTGATGTGGAGATTCCGGCCGGATTCAAGCAGAAGTAGGTGGGGACGGTTTCAAGACCCGTTTTCGCGGCCGAGATGCGGGCCGCCGCCGCGGGTCTTGAAACGGTCTGGAAAGACTGGCTGGCGATTCTACTGCTGCTTGACCAGTTGTCCGCGCAGCACGCCGTTCTGATTCAGCGCCGAGTACAGGTTGAAGTAGTACCCGGCCGGGTTGGCGAGAATCCCGCTGGCGGCAGCCGCCGTCACGGTCACGCCAGAGATGGTGACGAGCACCGTGCCGGTCGGGCTCACGACGGGAGCCGTCTGCGAAATCGGAAGCGCCACAACCGCCGCCCCGACCGCGCCGGCCGCTCCCTGGTGGATGTAGCCCGCCACGATGACTGACCCGTTATCCAGCGGTGTCGGGAGCACGCCCGACGTCACCAGGCCTTTGAGCGACAAGGCGAAGTTTGCCGTGTAGGCGCCGCCAGTCGTCGGCGTCATCGTCACCTGGACCGATCCGGCCGCACCAGCCTCGAGAGCCGTGGCGCCGCCGAGATAACCGGCGGGGGGCACGTTTGAGGTGCCCGCCAACTGGGCGACCAGCGTGACCACACCAGACGGCACAACCGGGTTAATGCTCTCGTTGCAGCCGACCGCAACCAGACTCACCGCGCACGCGAGGATAGCAAGGCGCTTCATCGTAGGGGACCTCCTCAAAAAGCTGTGTCCAGAAAGTCGAATCATACACGAGGCAGGGGCCTCCAGGCCACCGGATATCACACAAGCCGTCAACTCGTTCACCCTCTAGGCGTTACGAGGGCGATCGAAGGACTCAGTCGACGGTCAGCGTCTTGCTCAGGTTTCTCGGAACGTCGGGATCGTGCCCGCGTGCCGCAGGAAGCCGAGAAGGGAGGGACCTGCGGTAGAATCATGACCTCCATACTCGTCGGACGAGGCTGCCGCATATGCCCGAGGCGCCCGACCATGAGGTCACTCGACTGCTCCATGAGTGGGCCAGCGGAAACGAACAGGCGATCACGCGCCTGATGGAGCTGGTCTACCCCGAGCTCCGTCGGATCGCGGCGCGGCACCTGCGGGGCGAACGCCGCGACCACACGCTCCAGCCGACCGCGCTCGTCCACGAGGCGTACCTGCGTCTCGCCAGGCAAGCGAACCAGGCCTGGCAGGACCGCACGCATTTCTTCGCGGTGGCCGCTCGCATCGTCCGCCACGTCCTCGTGGACCACGCGCGGGCGCGCCAGACCGTCAAGCGCGGTAAAGGCAACATCGCCATCACGCTCGCGGACTCTGCCGCGAGCGTGAAGCCTCTGGAAGTAGACCTGCTCGACCTCGATGCGGCGCTTACGGCCCTCGAGCGGCTCGACGCCACGCAAAGCCAGGTGGTCGAGCTCCGCTATTTCGCGGGCCTGTCCATCGAGGAGACCGCAGGGGTGCTGCGCGTCTCCGAGTCTTCGGTCAAGCGAGACTGGGTTATCGCGAAAACGTGGCTCCGACGTCACATGCTGGGCAAGGGGGCCGGGCACGATGGATGAATCCTGGACGCGCCTCAGCGAACTGTTCGAAGCGGCGCGCGGGCTGCCCGCCGATCAACGCGAGGCCTGGGTGCGATCCCACAGTGCCGATGCGCGCGTGTCCGCCGAGATCCTCGCGCTTCTGCAGACATACGAGGAGGACCCGGCGTTTCTCGAGGGGCGGGTGCCCGCCGATGTTGCCGGCGCGGCTCTGGCGGCGGTCAGCCAGCCGATCGAAGGACGACGTCTCGGACGCTACCGCCTCGTTCGAGAGGTCGGCCGCGGGGGCATGGGCGTCGTCTACGAAGCCGAGCACACCGACGCCGAGTTTTCCCGGCGTGTCGCAATCAAGCTCGTGCCCTCGGGCTGGAGCGCCTCCTCGCTGGTTGCGCGGTTCCGCTACGAGCGCCGAGTGCTTGCGCGGCTGGATCACCCAGGCATCGCGCGGCTGCTCGATGCCGACACGACCGATGAGGGAACACCGTACTTCGTGATGGAGTTCGTCGACGGCCAGCCGATTGACGTCTGGTGTCGCGAACGTGCGTTGACCATTCGTCAGCGCATCGAGCTGATCCTCCGGGTCTCCGAGGCCGTGGATCACGCGCACAGGAACCTGGTCGTCCACCGCGACCTGAAGGCCGCCAACATCCTCATCGCCCCGGACGGGCAGCCGAAGCTCCTCGACTTCGGGATCGCGAAGATGCTCTCCGACGAGGCGGACTTGAGCGGAGGCCTGACTGCCGCGGGCCAGGCGGCGTTCACGCCCTCCTACGCAAGCCCCGAGCAGATCCGCGGCGAGGGCGTCACGACCGCCTCCGACGTCTACTCGCTCGGCGTGCTCCTGTATCTCCTGCTGACCGAGCGCCTCCCGTACGAGATCGCCGGGCTTTCGCCCTTCGACGCGATGCGAACGGTGTGCGACACGGAGCCGCCGACGCCTTCGGCCGTGGCCCCGCTCGCCTGGCGGCCGACGCTGCAGGGAGACATCGACAACGTTCTGCTCAAAGCCCTCAGGAAAGATCCGCGGGAACGCTACCCGTCTGTTCGAGCGATGGCCGACGACTTGGTGGCGTGGCGTGACGGGCACCCCGTGTCGGCGTCTCGCGCCACGCTGTGGTACCGCGCGCGCAAGTTCGCGGTCAGGCGCAAGGCGCAGGCCGCGGCGGCCGCCGCGGTGGCACTCGCGCTGGTGGCCGGGGGCGCGGCCACCGCCTGGCAGGCGCACGTGGCGGGAATCGAGCGCGACAAGGCGGAGAGCCGCTTTCGCCAGGTGCGGCAGTTCTCGCGCTCGCTGCTGTTCGAGCTGCACGACTCGATTAGAGGGTTGCCTGGATCGACGCCGGCGCGCCAGCTCCTGCTCTCGCGCGCGGTGCAGTTCCTCGATGGACTGGCGAACGACGCGGGCGGCGATCAGGCGCTGAAACTGGAGCTGGCCGAGGGATACCGGAAGCTCGGACAGGTGCAGGGAAGCTCGTTCAGCGAGAACCTCGGCGATACCACAGGGGCGGTCGCCAGCTTCGAAAAAGCCGCCCGTCTCGGCGAGGACGTGCTGGCTCGCGAACCGCGGTCGGTCGCGGCCGCGATCCTGTTGACCGGCGCGTACGACGACCTGACCAACACGCTGGTGTCCCGCGGCGACGTGGATGCGGCCGACCGCGCCGATCGCCTCCATCGGGCGGTCGTCGAGCAGCTCGAACGCACGAACGCGAAGGACGCCGTGGTGCAAGCCTCGTTGGCCTCCAGCTACAGCAACCTGGCCTACTTCCGCGGCGTCCGGAGAGACTGGCCGGAGGCAAAAGCCCTCTACACGAGGTCCATCAGCCTGCACGAGGCCCTGCCTCCGGCACAACGGGCGCTGGGAAATACCATCCGGAGCTACGCCTTCGCCCTCAAGCGACTGGGCGCGATCCTCGTCAGCGAGGGCAACCTCGAGGACGGCGAGCGGCGGTACCAGGCGGCACTTGCCGTCGACGAACAGATTGTCGCCCTGCATCCGGACAGCGCGACGTACCGGTATGACATGACGTTTTCGCTGACCGACCTCGCGGTGGTCGCGAAGAGGCGTCGGGATTTCGCTCGAGCCGAATCGCTCTGGAACCGGGCACTCGCGATCAGGGAGGCCGCGCTTGCGGCAGACCCGAAAAACACCCGCGCGATAGACGGCGTTGCCAATATTCGGGTGTACCTGGGCGACCTGTACCTCACGACGAGACGGTTCCCGCAAGCCGTCAGCGAGCTTCGTGACAACCTCCGCCTCCGGGACCAGCTCGTCACCATCCGCGGCCCGCTGCCGCAACCGATTCGGGCACGGGCGTCGGCGCAGTTGAACCTCGCCCAGGCGTTGCTCGATAGCGCCGAGGCCGAACGCCCCGGAGGCCGGCGCGCCGCATTGGTGAGCGAGGCCGGGCGGTGGCTGACGCTTGCCGAGACGGTGGCGCGGAAGGCGGCCGCCGATTCCTCTCCCGGCGCGTCGAATCTCCTCACCCTCGTCCAGCAGCAGGCCGCCCGGCTGGGCCGCCTCGGTGGCAGGCCCTGAGCGCCGCCCACAACCCTATTTCAACGCGAACCGGAAGTCGATGAACGTCGCGTCGCTCAGCGTCACGCGGAACGAGTACGTCGTCCCCTTCACATAGCCCTTCGTCTTGATGACGAACTCCCATTCTTGCAGGAGTTGATCCCACCTGAACAGCGGCGACAGAAGCGCCGACGGTACATCCTGGTTGAGCGTCTGGATGACGCCGTTCGACACCGCCCGCACCAGCTTGAAGCTGGAAACGACGCTTGGCGAACCGATCGACCCGCCGTTCGCGTCACACACGCGGAACCGTGCGGGAACCGACAGACCCCGCAAGAACACGCTCGAGCCGTCGGCCTCGATCGGCCACAGAACCTGATGCCCGTCATTCCAGAGGCACCGTCCGCTGCCGGCGAAGATCACCGAGTAGGCGACCGTCGTGCTCGTCCGGTTGCCAGCCGCGTCGGTGGCGGTGACCGTGAACGTCTTCGCTCCGACCGACGTCGTGTCGAACCGGGCGCCGTTGGCGGCGGTGCCAGAGCAGGACGCGATGCCGGCCCCGCCGTCGGTGCACGAGAAGCTGGCGTTTGTCTGCTGGTTGAGGATGTAGGTTGCGCCATCCGCGGGCGTGGTCAAGACGATATCCGGCGGCGTCGTGTCGCGAACCGTGATCGAAACAGTCGCTTCCGTTGAGAAGCCCCAACTGTCCGTGACCATCAGCGTCATCGCGCTCGGACCGAGCGGACACACGAAGGTGGCGCCGGCCGCGGACGCGCTGCCGCAGGAACCGCTCCAGGCGAAGGTCAGCGCGTCGCCATCCGGATCGCTGCCGGAACCGTTGAGCGTAACCATCGCGCCCGCGGGACTTGCGGCCTCGACCGTCTGATCCCCGCCCGCGTCGGCCGTCGGCGCCCGGTTCGGCGCGGCCACGGCGAAGGGCGAGAGCGTGTCCGTGTCCGCGCAGATTCTCGTGAAGGGCGGCCCGGACGCGGGAGATGATTTCTGATTCGATAGCGCGACCCACGCGCCGTTCTCGAAGTGCACGATCTCGTCACTGACGTCGAAGCTGCCGTCAAGGCAGACGGTCACGGGCGGCCTGAACTCCGCTGTCGTCGTGATGTCGTACATCAGGCCTCTGAGTTTGAAGTTCCCCGGCAGCATCGGCGCGCTTGCGAGTGGTATCGCCGCCGTCGTTCCGGCTTTCGTCACCTCGGAGAACGTCAGCGTGATCGGTTGGGACACGCCCGCAGGGTCGGTCGGCTGGACGATCACGTTCGTGCCAGCGGGTGTCGGCGCGCCCTGTCCCACGACAGTCGCCGGTGCCCGGTCGACGGCGAAAGTGAGCCAGGCTTGAAAGTTTCTGTTTGTATTCCTCTCGGCCGCATGCGCGGCGGCGTACACGGTGACCCCGATGACGTTGTGCGCAGGCCCCAAGCCCCCGAAGACCGCATCGGTTGGCGTGGCCACGATCGTGACCGTCGCCGAGGCGCCCACATCGAGCGAGCCCAGCGCGCAGCGAATGGGCGCGCCCGGGACGAGCGGGAGCCAGCATGCGCCCTGCGAGGTAATGACGGCCAGCGACTCGTGCGTCGGCCAAAAGCTGTTTTCCCCCGTCAATTCCGCAAACCCGGTCAACCTGACCTGGCTGGCCGGACCCGGGCCGGTATTGGTGACAGCCGCGGTCAGCGTGACTGGCTGACCCACGTGCACCGTCGCCGGGAGCGCCGGGCTCGCCGTGGTCACCAGGGTTAGATCCGCAACCGCCGCCGTCGCCCCTGCCCGGTCGACGCCGAAAGAGCTCCAGGCTTGGTTGTTTCTGTTTGTCTGTCTCTCGGCCGCACCCACGACCGCGAATACGGTGACCCCGGTGGTGAGCTGGTTCCCATTCCCCCCAACGAAGACGGCCTCGGTTGGTGTGGCCACGATCGTGACCGTCGCCGAGGCGCCCGCACCGAGCGAGCCCAGCGCGCAGCGAATGGGCGCGCCCGGGACGAGCGGGAGCCAGCATGCGCCCTGTGAGGCGCTCACTGACAGCGATTCGTGCGTCGGCCAGAGGCCATTCTCTCCTGTCAATTCCGCAAAACCGGTCAACCTGACCTGGCTGGCTGGGGCGGGACCGGTGTTGGTAACGACCGCCGTCAGCGTGACGGGCTGACCCACGTGCAGCATCACCGGGGGCGCCGGGCTCGCCGTGATCACCAGGGTTAGATCCGCAACCGCCGCCGTCGCCGGTGCCCGGTCGACGCCGAAAGAGCTCCAGGCTTGGTTGTTTCTGTTTGTCTGTCTCTCGGCCGCACCCACGACCGCGAATACGGTGACCCCGGTGGTGAGCTGGTTCCCATTCCCCCCAACGAAGACGGCCTCGGTTGGTGTGGCCACGATCGTGACCGTCGCCGAGGCGCCCGCACCGAGCGAGCCCAGCGCGCAGCGAATGGGCGCGCCCGAGACGAGCGGGAGCCAGCATGCGCCCTGCGAGGTGGTGACCGCCAGCGACTCGTGTGTCGGCCAGAAGCCATTCTCCCCCGTCAATTCCGCAAAACCGGTCAACCTGATCTGGCTGGCCGGATCCGGACCGGTGTTGGTGACAACCGCGGTCAGCGTGACGGGCTGCCCCACGTGCACCGTCGCCGGGCTCGCCGTGATCACCAGGACCAGATCCGCCGTGGGCGGCGGACGCACGGTGACGGTCACCGTATCAGGCGCGCTCGTTGCGTGACCGTCGTCAACCGTCAACGTCATCACGCTGGTACCTACCGGGCAAATGAAGGCCGCCGTGGCCGTCGAGGCGGTACCGCACGGTCCACTCCAGGCGAACGTCAGCGAGCCGCCGTCCGGATCGCTGCCCGCTCCGTTGAGAGTGACCGAGGCACCGGCCGCGCTCAACGGGTCGACGGTCTGGTCGGGACCCGCGTCGGCCGTCGGCGGATGGTTGCCCGCGATGGTGACCGTAAAGCTCTTGTCATAGACGTATCCGTTCGAGTCGGTGACGGATACGGTAAAGGTGTATGTCCCTGGCGGAGGCGCAGCCCCGGACATGATGCCGGTCGCCGGGTCAATCGTGACGCCGGCAGGCAGGCCTGATGCGCTCCAGGTGTACGGCCCTGTACCGCCTACCGCGGCAAGATGGGTCGTGCATCCGTAGCTATAGGGAGAACAGGTCACCGTCGTGATGGTAAGGTCGCTGACCACGGGGCCATTGAACTCCCCCGACCCAACAGGCCATCTCGCCCAAAGCACATTGTCGGTGGCCGTGAAGTAGTAGCTGTGCGTCCCGGCCGCGAGAGTGGTGCTGAATGTGAACTGCTCGCCGTTCGCGTAGTTCCCGTCTTGCAGCGCGGCGGGGGCCAAAGCATCGACCGCCATGTCGTGGCAGGCATCGTCGATGCACACCTTCATGTACGACCGGTATGGAGCGCGATTGCTGACGCTCGTATAAACGGTCTTGAACGTGAATGGCGTTGACGCGGTGCCTGTATCCGGGTCAACCCCGTCTGCATACACGCCGGCCGGAACCGAGGGAGGACTCAGGAACAAATCGGCGAGCTGGAACGTGGCGCCGTACACGTTGTGCGCGATGACCTCGTCGTCGGAGTCCCACACCACGCGCACCTCGCCGTTTGCCAGCACCGCCACGTCGTTGAGCGACTCGTTGAGCGTGTCGGTCGCGGTGACCTGGAACAGCCGATTGGTCGCGACCTCGTAAAGGTAGATGTCGGAGTTCCCGCCAGCGGTCACGCGGCTCTCGAAGGCGATCACGCCGCCGGAGATGCTCGCATGGATCTGGTCGCCCGGCAGTTGGAGTTGGGTCTCCGCGCCGCCCGAGACCGCGCGGCAGAAGACATCGTACCCGTCGCTACGCGCGCCGCGGTTGGAGTGGTACACCACGAGGCTGCCGTCCGTGTCCGGCGACTCCTCGTTCGCCGTCGTCGTGGTGGTCACCGCGCTGACCGTCCACGCGCCACTGGCGAGCACCGCCTGGAAGATGTCACAGCCGTTGGGGCTGGTCCCCTGGCAGCGCTCCCACACGACAACCTTGCCGTCGGGCGACACCGCCACGTTCTGATCTACCACCGTGTCGTTGGTGAGCCGCGTCTCGGCGTTGCCCTTCGCGAGATCGACGACCACGATCTCGCCTCCTGATCCGAGGCCCAGATCCACGTACGCGAGGGTACGCCCGCCGATCCCGACGCCGATCCGGTTCGACCCGGCCTTCGGGCTCACCTCGACGAGGCTCGGGCTCGCCGCGGGATCGAACAGCATGACCGCGTTGCGATCGCTGGCCACGCGCGTGAAGACGATGCGCCCGCCCTGCACGTCGCTCAGAAGATCACTCGCCACCGTGCCGTCGGCCTGCACGTTCGAGATCGCCTGATCGACGCCTGTGCTGAAGCGGTAGTGGCGAATCTGCTGCGTCGAGGTGATCTCGGAGTACGCCGCAAGATCGCCATCGACGTGCGGGTCGAACTGATCGCCCGCCGAGGTATTGATGTTGACTCGGCCGAGCGTCAACTGCTTTGGCGTGTCCGCCACACTGATTACCACCGTGTCTGCGGCGCTGTCGAGCAGGCCGTCGTTGACGACGAGGGATATGACATACCTGCCGGGAGTGCCGGGCGTCAAGAAAGGCCTGACCCCGGTGAGCACCATCCCCGTGCTTGCGTCAGGGGCGGAGGTGATCGTCCACGTATAAGTGATCGGATCGTTGAACAGGTCCCTCGATCCTGAACCGTCGAGCTGCACCGGGGCGCTGGCGGCTAACAGCACGATCTTGTCCGGCCCGGCATCGGCTATCGGCGAGAGCGTACCCGCGGGAGTCTGCACCGTGACGATCACCGTGTCCGGCGCGCTTGTCGTGTGCCCGTCGTTCACCGTCAACGTCATAACGCTGGCGCCCACCGGACAGGTGAAGGTCGCCGTGGCCGTCGAGGCGCTGCCGCAGGCACCGCTCCAGGCGAACGTCAGCGCGTCGCCGTCCGGATCGCTGCCCGCGCCGTTGAGAATGACTGAGGCGCCGGCTGCGGTTGTGGCGCCGACGATCTGGTCCGGACCGGCGTCGGCCGTGGGCGGATGGTTGATGCGCACGGCCGCGGCAAACGCCGAAAACGAACTCGTCTCCGCGCAAACCGTCGTGAAGGGTGGCCCGCCCACGGGCAAGAGCTGCTGGGCGGGCAGCGCCACCCACGCACCGCTCTCGAAGTGCATGAGCACGGTGGCCGCGGCGAGGGGAACGACCGGCGTGATGCACACCTTGACAGGAGCGCCGTACGCCGCGGTCGTCGTGATGTCGAAGAACGAGCCGGCCAGCTGGCAGTTCGCCGGAAGGGCGGGCGCGCTCGAAGTCGCGACGACGTTTGTGAAGCCGGCCTGCGTCACGCCCGAGTAGGTCACGGTGACGGTACCCTGCGCAGTGTTGGCCGCGATGTTCGCTCCCGGGCCCACGTTGGTGAGCTGGCCGGGCGGCCGCGTGACATCGAACGCGTTGTATGGGCTGTTGTTGGCCGGCACCGGGTCAACTTCGGCGGCTGTCACGCTCGCGGGAATGCCGACGCTCCTCGTGGTCAGGTTGATTCCCGTGAACAACACCGGAACCGGGGTGGCGACAATCGTGACGGTCGCCGACGCACTCGGAGCCAGCGGCCCGAGCGCGCAGGCAATGGGATCGCCGGCAACGCCGGGGATCGCACACGAACCTTGGGACGCGCTTGCCGACACGGACACGAAGTGCGGCTCCAGCGCGACGCTGGTCACCCTGGTCAGTTCCTGGAAGCCACTGACCGTGACCAGGCTGGCCGCATCGGGCCCGCTGTTCGTCACGGTCGCGGTGATCGTCACCGGCTGGCCCACGTTCACCGTGGCCGGGCTGGCCGTGACGGTCACGGCGACATCCGCCCGCGGCCGCCCGACGTTGAAGGCATCGTAGAAATGGTTGTTCGTCGTGATGGGATCAGTCTCCGTGGCGGACACGTCCGCCTCGAGTCCGACGCTGGTGGAATTGACCCCGGCCGGGAGCACCGCCGAAGTCGGTGTCGCGACGATGGTAATGGTCGCCGGGGCGCCCGCCGGCGCGAGCGTGCCGAGCGTGCACAGGATGGGATTGCCTGCGACGATCGGATCACACGTCCCCTGGCTGGGAGTTACGGAAATTCCAGTGAAGTCGCGCGTCACGACCGTCATCGGCATCGAGAGCGCCACAGTCGTGGCCGCATCGGGCCCGCTGTTCGTCACGGTCGCGGTGATCGTCACCGGCTGGCCCACGTTCACCGTGGCCGGGCTGGCCGCGACGGTCACGGCGACATCCGCGCCCTGCGAGGACACGGTCACAAAGGCATGGGTCTGCCCGTTGATTCTGCCATACCCTGCGATCTGTCCACTGTCGTTGATCGCGACTGCCGAGCTCAAGCTGTGCCAGGCCGGGGACAAGCTTGACATGTACCTCATGGCGCCGTTGCTGTATAGGAATGCGCGGTAGCCGTTGACCCGGAAATTGAGAATGGTCGACATTCCCACGACCTGGCCCGAGCCGTTGATGGCGAAGGGCGAGCTGAATGCCCCTCCGAGCGTGCCGAGGTCGGTCACCGCGCCGTTGCTGTAAAGGAAGGCGTGATAGGCGTTGTTGGCGGTCGTCAAGGCGCCTATGACCTGGCCCGAGCTGTTCATGGCCACAGGAAGACTCCGTGCGCCCCCGAGCGTGCCGAGGTCCGTCCTCACGCCGTTGGCATAGAGGAAGGTGGTCGTGACGCCGGAGGCCAACACGGACGAACCTGCCATCTGGCCCGAACTGTTGATGGCGCGGGCCGCGCCGCTGCCGAGGTCACTCATCACGCCGTTGCTGTAGAGGAACGCATGGTAGGCGCCGGAGGCCGTTTCCGACCATCCCACCACCTGGCCGGAGTCGTTGATGGCCCAAGCCTCGCTGCTCCTCCCTCCGAACGTCCCGAGGTCAGTCATCACGCCGTTGCTGTAGAGGAAGGCATGCTGGTCGCCGGAGGCCGCATAGGACCATCCCACCACCTGGCCGGAGTTGTTGATGGCGCGAGGCGAACTCCATATCCCGCCGAGCGTGCCGAGGTCGGTCATCTGGCCGTTGCTGTAAAGGAACGCATGAGTGCCGCTGGCGGTATCGAGGGTACCCACCACTTGCCCGGAGTCGTTGATGGCAACGGCCTGGCTCCTTGTTCCTCCGACAGCGCCGAGGTCGGCCATCACGCCGTTGCTGTAGAGGAACGCGTGGATGCTGTTGTTCGCCGTAGATGAATATCCCACCACATGGCCCAAGCTGTTCATGGCCGTGGCAACGCTCTGTCCCCCTCCGATTGTGCCGAGGTCAACTATGTTGAATGCCTGCGTCGGCGGCGGGGTCGTGTACGCGTTGATGCTGATCGAAATGATCATGCTGGACGCGTTGCCGTTCGCGTCGGTGACCGTTACGGTCACGCTGTATAACCCTTCCACCGGGGAGGAGTTGGAAATAACGCCCGTCGCCGGATCGATCGTAAACCCGGCACGCAGACCGGATGCGCTCCACGTGTACGGTGGTGTGCCTCCCGATGCCGACAGCCCGGCACTGTACGGAACGCCCTGCGCTCCTTCAGGCATTGTCCCTGTAACAACGGGAGGGTCGCTCACTGTCGGCCCTCCAGTATCCCCGGTGGCCGGGAGCGTCACCGCGGTTGTCCCGTCGGAGGCCTCGAAGTGGTAGGTGTGCGCACCTGCTGAGAGGGTTGTGGTGAACGCGTACTGCTCGCTGTTGGCGTAATTGCCGTCTTGAAGCGCGGCCGCCGCGGCCGTATCGAGCGTCATGGCGGAGCACACGGCGTCTATGCAGACATTTATTGCGACGGGCGGAAGATTGTTCGCAGCTCTATAGACGACCTTGTAAGTGAAGACCGTCGAGGCCGTGCCGATTGATGGGCTCAGGCCGCTGCTGAACCCGGCCTCAATGGTGTACGCAACGCTGAAGGGAAGGGTTGGTGCAGCCCCGAAGTCTATCCTGGTGACAAAGGCATCCAGGCCGCCAGCATTGGCCGGCTGGAGCGGATTCAATGTCGGAAGATCTGCCGACTGCGTTGAGCCCGTCACGTAGGCGTTGCCGGCCCCGTCAACGGCGATGCCATTGCCAAGGTCACTTAGAGATCCGCCGAGGTAGGTCGAGTATGCGAGGGCGCCGGCCGCATCCAACCTCGTGACAAAGGCATCATAGGCGCCCCCGTTAGCCGGCTGGAGCGGATCTTTCACCGGGAAATCCGCGGACTGCGTGTAGCCTGTCACATAGGCGTTGCCGGCGCCGTCCACGGCGATCCCGTAACCACCATCGTAAGAAGATCCGCCGAGGTAGGTCGAGTATGCGAAGGCGCCGGCGGCATCCAACTTGGTGACAAAGGCATGTGTCATCCCTGTTCCACAACCCCAGCAATAACCCTGGAGCGGACTCAGTGTCGGAAAATCAATCGACATGGTCTTGCCCGTCACATAGGCGTTGCCGGACCCATCCACGGCGATGCCGTAGCCGTAATCATAAAAGCCCCCGCCGAGATAGATCGAGTATCCGAATCTGAGACCGCCAGAGGCATCCAACTTCGTGACAAAGGCATCGCACAGATGAGCCGTAGAGGGCGGAGGCGCTGACGTCGGAAAATCGGTCGAGCACGTCTCCCCGACAACGTAGGTGTTGCCGGCTCCATCCACGGCGATGCCATTACCGGCATCGTGTGAAGACCCGCCGAGATAGGTCGAGTAGGCGAAGTGGCCGGCGGCGTCTATCTTCGTGACAAAGGCGTCAAATCCGCACGCTCCGCTTGGATCCAAATTCAGAGAACCGCACGGGTCCGGCCCCCCGAACACCCGCTGGAGCGCATTCGGTGTCGTCGGAAAGTTATTCGCCCGCGTCTTGCCTGTCACATAGGCGTTGCCGGCTCCGTCCACGGCGATGCCGCGGCCCGTATCATCTGAATTCGTGCCCAGGATGATCGCGTATGCGAGGGCGCCGAAGGCATCCACTTTCGCGACAAAGGCGCCGGTGCTCCCAGCCGGCTGGAGCGGATGCAAGACCGGGAAACCCACAGAGTTCGTATGCCCGGTAATGTAGGCGTTGCCGGCCCCGTCCGCGGCGATGGCGTAGCCCACCTCGCCTCCATTCGAGCCGAGGAATGTCGAGTATACGAAGACGCCGCTGGCATCGATCTTGGTTATGAAGACATCGAACGATCCTAATCCACCTACGGAAGGCTGGAGCGGATTCGAGACCGGAAAATCCGGCGAATACGTTTCACCTGTGATGTAAACGTTACCGGCCTCGTCCGCGGCGATGCCACGGCCGACATCGTTCGCCCCCCCACCGAGATAGGTCGAGTATGTGAGCGTCGGGTCTATGACGAGGTCATGTGCCTTGTCGTATGAAGCCACATCGAAGGCATAGGAATAGCGGCCCTTCCCTGATTCGATGACCTTGAATCCGCCGCTTACCTCCACCCTCCTGCCATCCAGTTGCTGATATACGTAAGGTTTCTTCTGGAGGATCTTCCCGTCATCGAGGGCGATCTCGAGGCTTCCGTCTTCCATGACCTCGAGCCCTTTGATCCCGTCATAAGAGAACCGGACAGATTCGAGAGCAGCCCCTGGCTTTACGGTGACGTCGTACTCGAGCTGGCTGTTGTTGCCGTAGTACCTGACGTCAACACCCTGATAGACATTCTTGTAGCGCACCGCGCCATAGGTGGGGATGTTGTGCCTCCAGCGCTGACTGTCGCTCCCGATGAAGGAGTTGACCTTGCCGGCCTGCAACTCTTCGGCAACGATCTCCGGGTTCTTCTCGGACCCGATCAGCGAGAGCTTTATGGTGGAGTTTCCGGTGATTTCAGGAGTGGCAGGCCTCTCCCCCGCTTTCGGAGCTGCGGCCTTGAACTTCACGAGGTTGAGGTAGACGCCGTCTTGCGTGAAGTACGTGGCGTGCCCGCTTGCTTTCTCGTAGAACTGAATCTTTTCCCGGGAGGTGAATGCGACGCGGGGGTCCAGCTGGCCCTGGTTCTTCACGAAGCGCAGCGGCTGCCTGGCGAAGGCGGCGGCGATCGCCACGCGCCGGCTGGCTGTCAACGCGGAACCCGTGGAAGGAGACGTGAACGCCGACTGCGGCTCCTTCACCTCCTGTGAGGCAGCGGCCGGCATTGCCGTGCCGCGGGCGACAATTGCGAGCGGCGGCCGGTATTGCCGAGCTGAGGGCTGCAGCAGCGAGGCTGCAATTGTGCCGATTGACAACGCAACGACAGCGAGCTTATTCATTAGCAAATCCGCCTGCCTTCAAGGCACCCATGGAATGGCGTCGTGCGGGTCCGCCTCCCTAACTGCTTGGGCGATAGCAGGTAACAGAGGGCGGCGATGGAGCCCCGGCCCCTCCTGCCTCGGCGGGATCCCGCTTCAGATAGATAAGCGGGAAAACCGCGAGAACCGGGTCAGGAGGAGGGCGCGTGTCCGACGGAGCATTGGCGGTTCTCCTGGCCAGGCTCGCCGCTCAACACTCGCCGCTCAAAACGCCGCTCAAAACGCGGTCGGCCTGGCCGCGTGAGGGTTACAATACGTCACCGTAATTGCGAACTGGTGTACGAAGTGCCCCGCCCGGAATACGCGGTCGTACTCCGGGGCACCAAGGTACCCGGGTGAGGACGCCATGGTAACCAGACGAGACCTGCTCAAAGGCGCGTGCGCCACGGGAGCGTTGCTGGCCGCCGGGCCCGCCGCCGAGGCGTGGCCGCGGCAGAAGGAAAAGGAAAAGGCGAAAGAGGCGCCAGGTCCGAAAGACGAGGTCCGCGAGAAACTGGCTCAGTTTGTCGACCCGTTCATAGGGACCGGCGGACACGGTCATACGTTTCCGGGTGCCGTCGTGCCGTTCGGGATGGTGCAACTCAGCCCGGACTCCGGCAAGCAGGGGTGGGACTGGTGCGCCGGGTACCACTACTCCGACACCGAACTGGCCGGCTTCAGCCACACGCACCTGAGCGGCACCGGGATTGGCGATCTGTGCGACATCCTGGTGACGCCGCTCATGGCGGGTCCGACGATGCCAGGCGATCTCCGGTTGCCGTTCTCCCACGACAAGGAACTCGCCACACCCGGCTACTACTCGGTCGAACTGCCGACCGACGACATCCGCGCCGAGTTGACGGCCACCAGGCGCGTTGGCATCCACAAGTACTCGTTTCGCCGGTACATCCCGGCGCGCCCGCCGTCACTCGTGTTCGACCTGGGCTTTGCCATCAACTGGGACCAGCCAGTCGATACCCAGTTGACCATTGAAGGCCCCACGACGATCTCCGGCTATCGATTCTCAAAGGGCTGGGCCAAAGACCAGCGCGTCTACTTCGTCGCGCGGTTCTCGGCGCCGATCTACACCTTGCTCATCGGAGCCGACGGCGACTTCTCGAACGAACCCAAGCAGGCCCAAGGGAAGAAGGTCAAGGCCCTGCTGCGATTCCGCTCGCGGCCAGGCGACCCGATCATCGTGAAGGTCGCCTTGTCGCCAACCAGCATCGACGGCGCGCGCCGGAACCTCGACAAGGAAGCGCCAGGATGGGAATTCGACGCCTACCGTCGCGATGCCGAAGAGGCGTGGAATCGCCGGCTCGAACGTGTCCGGATCGAGACATCCGACAAGGCGCGCAAGACCGTCTTCTACTCAGCGCTCTACCACTCGATGCTGGCGCCCGGCGTGTTCTGCGACGTTGACGGCTCGTACCGCGGACCTGACGGCCAGGTGCACGCCGGCACGAAGTTCCAGAACCACACCGTGTTCTCGCTGTGGGACACGTTCCGTGCGCTGCACCCGCTGCTGACCATCATCCAGCCCGAGCGCGTCAACGACCTCGTGCAGTCGATGATGGCCTTCTCGCGCGAAGGCGGCCTGCTGCCGGTGTGGACGCTGTGGGGCAACGAAACCAACACGATGATCGGGTACCACGCCGTGCCCGTGATCGCCGACGCGATCATGAAGGGCCTGACCACCGTCGATCGCGGCGAGGCGCTGGAGGCGATGAAAGCCAGCGCACTGCAAGAGGGCCGCGGCCTCAAGTGGCTCAAGCCGCCGGAGACGCGCGGCTACATCCCGGCCGACCAGGAAGCCGAGTCGGTGTCCAAGACGCTGGAGTACGCCTACGACGACTGGTGCATTGCGCAGTTGGCGGCCAAGCTCGAGCGGCCCGCCGATCGGAGGCTGTTTGAAACCCGGGCGGGGTTCTACAAGAACGTCTTCGATGCATCCACCGGGTTCATGCGCGGACGACTCAGCGACGGCAGCTGGCGGGCGCCGTTTTCTCCTCGATTCTCGCAGCACGAGAAGAGCGACTTTACCGAGGGCAACGCCTGGCAGCACACATGGGCCGTGATGCACGACGTGCGGGGACTCATCGGGTTGATGGGCGGTCCGGAGGCGTTCGTGCGGAAGCTCGACGAGCTGTTCGACCAGCCCTCCGTCATCGAAGGCAGCAACGCGTCGCCGGATATCTCGGGTCTGATCGGGCAGTACGCCCATGGCAACGAGCCCAGCCACCACATCGCCTATCTCTACGCCTACGCGGGCGCGCCCTGGAAAGTGGCGGACCGCGTCCGGCAGATCTGCACCACGCTCTACAAGACCGGCCCCGACGGGTTGTGTGGCAACGAGGACTGCGGCCAGATGTCGGCGTGGTACGTGCTCAGCGCGGTCGGGTTCTACCCGGTCAACCCGGCCGAGGGCATCTACGTCGTTGGCGCGCCGCTCCACGACAGATCCACGCTCGAGCTGGCGGGAGGCAAGTCGTTCGACGTCCAGGCTACCGGACTGTCGGCCGCGAACCGGTACATCCAGGGCGCCACGCTGAACGGCCAGCCGCTCGATCGCTGCTGGATTCGCCACGAGGAGATTACGGCCGGCGGCACGCTTCGCTTGACGATGGGGCCGGAGCCAAATCGCAAGTGGGCGAGTGCGCCCGATGCGGCGCCGCCGTCGATGACGAAGATAGGGACTGGGGGCTAGGG
>Ga0315278_10000742_pt1 | contig 28387 bp, 27 predicted proteins | sample YL17G06_0_MG_FD_203880 | JGI IMG/M metagenome (GOLD analysis project Ga0315278, IMG submission 203880) | Sediment microbial communities from Yellowstone Lake, YNP, Wyoming, USA - YL17G06_0 | ecosystem: Environmental > Aquatic > Freshwater > Lake > Sediment | place: USA: Wyoming | collected... | reverse complement strand
GGCTGATCCAGACGGGCAACGCCTCGCCCGCGAGCCTCCTCGCGGTCACGTTCACGAACAAGGCCGCCCGGGAGATGGTCACGCGCATCTCCGCGATGCTGCCGATCAGCACGCGCGGCATGTGGATTGGCACGTTCCACGGCCTGTGCAACCGGATGCTCCGTGCGCATCACCGCGACGCCGGGCTGCCGCACCTCTTCCAGATCCTCGACTCGCAGGACCAGCTCGGCGCGGTGAAGCGCGTGCTGAAGAGCCTGAACGTCGATGAGGATCGATACCCGCCGAGGCAGGTGCAGTGGTTCATCAACGACAACAAGGAAGAGGGCCTGCGACCGAAGGACGTCCCGATCCACGACGAGGCGAGCCGCCGCAATACGGAGCTCTACGCCGCGTACGACGAGCAGTGTCAGAAGGAGGGCGCGGTCGACTTCCCGGAGCTGCTCCTGCGCTGCTACGAGCTGCTCCAGCGGAACGAAGTCCTGCGCGCGCACTACCAGAGCCGCTTCCGCCACATCCTCGTGGACGAGTTCCAGGATACGAACCGCCTGCAGTACCGCTGGCTGAAGCTCCTCGCGGGCAAGGAGAACGCGATCTTCGCCGTCGGGGACGATGATCAGTCGATCTATGCCTTTCGCGGCGCCAACGTCGGCAACATGGCCGACCTCGAGCGCGAGTTCCGCGTGCAGAACGTGATCCGACTCGAGCAGAACTACCGCTCGCACGGCAACATCCTGAACGCCGCGAACGCGCTGATCGCGCACAACCGCAAGCGCCTCGGCAAGAATCTGTGGACCGCGGCGGGCGAAGGCGAACCGCTGCGCGTCTACGAAGCGCAATCGGACGGGTATGAGGCGCACTTCGTCGCCGACGAAGTCCAGAACCTGGTGCGCGAGGGCCTCGCGCGGCGGGACGTCGCGATTCTCTACCGCTCGAACGCGCAGTCGCGGGTGCTCGAGCACGCGCTCTTCACGCAGGGCATCCCGTACCGCGTGTACGGGGGCTTGAGGTTCTTCGAGCGCCAGGAGATCAAGCACGCGCTCGCGTACCTGCGTCTGCTCGCCAACTCCGACGACGACGGCGCGCTGCTGCGGGTCGTGAACTTCCCGGCGCGGGGCATCGGCGCGCGCTCGGTCGAGGCCTTGCAGGACGCGGCCGCCGCGGGCGGCACGAGCCTGTGGCAGGCGGTTTCGCAGGTGGCCGGCAAGGCCGGTGCCACGGTCGGTGCTTTCGTGAAGCTGATCGACACGATCCGGCAGGGCACGCAGAGCCTGCCGCTGCACGAGGTCGTGGAGCACATGCTCCACGCGAGCGGCCTGCTCGATCACTACAAGCGCGAGCGCGACGGCGCGGATCGCGTCGAGAACCTCGAGGAGCTCGTCAACGCGGCCGCCGCGTTCATCCAGGACGAAGGCGATGCCCCGCTGTCCGCCGCGGCGGAGGCCGCCGAAGGCGCTCAGGCCGCCGCGCCCGATCCGCTCGGCCAGTTCCTGGCGCATGCGGCGCTCGAGTCGGGCGAGAACCAGGCGGCCGAGGGCATGGACGCGATCCAGCTCATGACCGTCCATTCGGCGAAGGGCCTGGAGTTCCACGTCGTGTTCGTCACCGGGCTCGAAGAGGGGCTGTTCCCGCACGAACAGAGCGTCACCGAGCAGGACGGCCTCGAGGAGGAGCGGCGGCTCATGTACGTCGCGATCACCCGCGCGCGGACGCGGCTCTACCTCACCTTCGCTCAGACGCGCCTGCTGCACGGGCAGACGCGGTATAACGTCTCGAGCCGTTTCCTCGACGAAGTCCCGGCGGGCGTGGTGAAATGGCTCACGCCGCGCGGCCGGTCGCTCGTCGCCGACAGCGCCTGGAAGGCCGTGGAGCCGCCCGCCCGTTATCGCAAGGAGCCCGGCGGCGGCGCGCCGAACCTGCCGTTCCGTATCGGGCAGAGCGTCGTGCACGCGAAGTTCGGCCAGGGCGTCATCGTCAATGCGGAAGGCAGCGGTACCGATGCGCGCGTGCAGATCAATTTTGGCCCGCAAGGCATGAAGTGGCTGCAGCTGGAGTACGCCAAGCTGCAGGCGGCGTAGTCACACATAGAGGAGGTCGTCCCGTGATCAGTCAGTGGAAAGCAGCATTCGCGTTCGTCGCGGCGGTGTCGTTGGTGGCGGTGCAGGGCCCGGCGTTCGCTCAAGCCGCGGCCGACAAGAAAGGCGGGCAGCAGGAGTACCAGCCGCAGGTCGGCCAGTCCGGCAAGGACGTCGTGTGGGTACCGACGCCCGAGGCGCTCGTCGAGCGGATGCTGCGGATGGCGAACGTGACCGCCCGCGACTACGTCATCGACCTCGGCTCGGGCGACGGCCGCACCGTCATCATGGCGGCGCAGAAGTTCAGCGCGAACGCCCTGGGCATCGAGTACAACCCGGACATGGTCGCGATTTCGGTGCAGGCCGCCGAGAAGGCGGGCATCTCCGACAAGGCGAAGTTCATCAAGGCAGACATCTTCGAGACCGACTTCAGCAAGGCGACCGTCATCACGATGTACTTGCTCCCCGCGCTGAACCTCAAGCTGCGGCCGAAGATCCTCGACCTGCGGCCCGGCACGCGCATCGTGGCGCATGCGTTCAACATGGAGGACTGGGAGCCCGATCAGACCGCGACGGTCGAAGGCCGCGACGCCTACCTGTGGATCGTGCCGGCGAAGGTGCAGGGCAACTGGGCGCTCTCCGTCCCGGCCGGCAACGGCGAGGAGAAGTGGCAGGTCGCGCTGAAGCAGACCTTCCAGAAGGTCTCCGGCACGGCGAAGCTCGGCGACAAGTCGTACGACCTCACCGAAGCCCGATTGCGCGGTGCCGACGTCGCATTCGCGTTTGTCGATGGCAACGGCGTCAAGCGGCAGTTCAGCGGCCGCGCGGCCGGCGACAGGATGGACGGCACGACCGCGGCGCAGGGCGGCGCGAAGGTCAACTGGACGGCGACGCGCGGGCGGGCGTCCTGATCCGAAGCCGGTTCTAGAGCACCGCGCCCTGCGCGACCAGCAGGTAGCGCGCGAATCGCCCCGCCGCCTGGAACGCGGCGGAGGCCATCCAGTTCAGCTTGAGCCAGCCGGCGGCGATGCACAGCGCGTCGCCGACGAGCGGCGCCCACGCGAGCAGGAGCGCGGCGGGGCCCCATCTTTCCACCTTCTCGACGTGCTTGAGGGGCTTTCGCGTCGCGAGGAAGCGCCCGAGGAGGTACGAGCTCATCCCGCCGAGCGTGTTCGCCACGCTCGCTACGGCAATGGCCGGCCAGAAGAGGTGCGGATGCAGCTTGAGCACGCCGAAGAGCGCGACCTCCGAGCTCATCGGCAGCACGGTCGCGGCGAGGAAAGCGGCGACGGCGAGCGACCACAGGCTCGCTTCGGGGCCGATCAGGTGGGCGAGGTCCACGTGCAACGGGGCGGAAAGCCCGCCACGCTACTGGTGCCGGCGGCGCGGCGCAAGGAGACCGTCAGGCTCGGGGCCTGAACGCGCGGCCTTTTTGCGTCACGCTGACGTTCAGCTTAGAGTAGCGCCCTTGCTGCGCTGCGATAAGCGCTTTCCCGATGCCGATCGACTACCTCCAGCGGATCCTCAACTCCCGCGTCTACGACGTCGCGATCGAAACCCCGCTCGAGCTCGCGCCCAACCTTTCGGCGCGGCTCGGGAATCGCGTGATGCTCAAGCGCGAAGACATGCAGCCGGTGTTCTCGTTCAAGCTGCGCGGCGCGTACAACAAGATGGCGAACCTGCCGTCGCATGCGCTCAAGCGCGGCGTGATCGCCGCGTCCGCCGGCAATCACGCGCAGGGCGTCGCGCTCGCGGCCCAGAAGCTCGGCTGCCGGGCGGTGATCGTCATGCCCGTCACCGCCCCGCGGATCAAGGTCGAGGCGGTCGCCGCGCGCGGCGCCGAAGTGGTGCTCCAGGGCGACTCCTACAGCGAGGCCCGCGAGCACGCGCGCAAGCTGGAGCGGCGGCTCCGGCTCGCATTCGTCCACCCCTTCGACGATCCCGACGTCATCGCCGGCCAGGGCACCATCGGGATGGAGATCCTGCGACAGTCGACGCGGCCGATCCACGCCATCTTCGTCGCGATCGGCGGCGGCGGGCTGATCTCGGGCGTCGCGTCCTACGTCAAGCGGCTGCAGCCGGGAGTCAAGGTGATCGGCGTGCAGCCGGTCGATTCCGACGCGATGAAGCGCTCGATCGCGGCCGGGCGGCGTGTCGTCCTGCCGCACGTCGGGCTCTTTGCCGATGCCGTCGCGGTGAAGCAGGTGGGCAAGGAAACGTTCCGCATCGCGCGTGCGCTCGTCGACGACATCGTGCTGGTCGACACCGACGAGATCTGCGCGGCGATCAAGGACGTGTTCGAGGACACACGCTCGATCCTCGAGCCGGCGGGCGCGCTGGCGATCGCCGGCGCGAAGCGGTACGTCGAGCGCACGCACCTCCGCGACCGCAAGCTCATCGCGATCGCCTGCGGCGCCAACGCGAACTTCGACCGCCTGCGCTTCGTCGCCGAGCGCGCCGAGGTCGGCGAGCACCGGGAGACGATCCTAGCGGTGACGATCCCCGAGCGCCCCGGCAGCTTCAAGAAGTTCTGCGCGACGCTCGGCTCGCGCAACATCACCGAGTTCAACTACCGCATGGCCGATCCGGTCGAGGCGCACGTCTTTGTCGGCGTCGAGGTGCACGACCGCGGCGAGACGGTGAAGCTCGTGCGCACGCTGCGGCGGCACGGGCTGAAGACCCTCGATCTCTCCGACAACGAGATGGCGAAGCTGCATGTCCGCCACCTCGTCGGCGGGCACTCCGCGCGCGCCGACAACGAACTCCTCTACCGCTTCGAGTTCCCGGAGCGGCCGGGGGCGCTGATGCGGTTTCTCTCGAGCATGCGCTCGGACTGGAACATCAGCCTGTTCCACTACCGTAATCACGGCGCCGACTACGGCCGCGTGCTGGTGGGGATGCAGGTGCCGCCGGGCGAGATGCGGGCGTTCCGCGTGTTCCTGCAGAAACTCGGCTACCCGTACGTCGACGAGTCGCGGAACCCGGCGTACCGGCTCTTCCTCGCCTGACGGAGTCAGCCTTCGAAGTATCCGGGATCGACCTCGCGTGCGTAGCACACCGGTGAGGCGAGCGCGCTGGCGTCACCCTCCGGCGGTGCGCCGAGGAATTCGAGCCTGGCCCCGTCGCGGCGGTAGATCCCGCGCTCCGTGACGATCCAGTTCATCGGCACGTCGTGCGGCTGCGGAAGGATCGTGTCGAGGTGCGCGCCTTCGTAGGCCACGCCGATCACGACCGGCTTCCGCGCGAGGGCCGCGAGGGTGCGGTCGAAGTAGCCCCCGCCGTAGCCGAGCCGGTAGCCCGCGTCGTCGAAGCCGACGAGCGGAACGATGACCGCATCCGGTGCGACTTCGCGGCTGCCGACCGGGTAGGGAATCCCGAGCACGCCGGTCTCCAGCCTGACCCCGGGGTGCCACTCACGGAACACGAGCGGCGTTTTCGGCGCCACGACCACCGGCAGCGCAGTCACCGCACCCTGCTCGCGCAAGGCATGGGCGAGGAAACGGGCGTCGTACTCGCCCTTGTATGTCCAGCAGAAGGCGAGAACACCGCGTGCGAGGCCCGCAAACCCGCGCCCGAGGTGGCGGTCGATCGATTCGCGGTGCCGCGTAAGCGTTTCGGCGGGAAGGGCGTTACGTGCGTCAATGAGCCGCGCTCGCAGCGTTTTCCGCCACGTTTTGACCTCTTCCGGCGTCACGCGTCCCCCCGATTACGGTTGAACGCTGCTAGTCGTGTGCTATTCTTCATGTGTTTCATAGAGTTAGACGAATAAGATTCGCCGCATGGTACGCCTATCGCTCACCGGGCTCGCACTTGCCGTCGCACTCGTTGCCGCGCCGGCGGTAGCGCACGCGCAGGCGAACGCAAAATCGCGAGGCGCGGCACCGACCCAGGACGATCGCTTTCTGGCGGCACGCGAGGCGTTACGCGTCGGACAGTACGCAAAGGTCGTGGAGCAGGCACCGCACCTGAAGGGCTATGTCCTCGAGCCGTACGTCGAGTACTACCTGCTGCGCATGAAGCTGGAGGAGGTGCCCGCGACAGACGTGCGCGACTTCCTGAACAAGCAGCAGGGGACCTACATCGCCGACCAGATGCGCCGCGACTGGTTGAAGGTTCTCGCCAAGCGCCAGGATTGGGACGGATTCGAAAGCGAGTATCCGAGTGTCGTCGGCGACGACCCGGAGCTTGCCTGTTACTCGCTGCAGGCGCGTTGGAAGCGCGGCGACCCGCCGGCCCTCGACGAGTTTCGCCCGGTATGGGCGGCGCCGCGCGCGCTGCCCGAGGGCTGCGTGCCGCTTGCCGAGGCGGAGATCGCCGCCGGCAGGCTCACCACGCGCCACGTCTGGGACCGCGTGCGGATCCTGCTCGAGGCGGGGCAGGTCGGGGCCGCGAAGCGCGCGATCAATTATCTGCCTGCCAACGAAACGCCCGACGAGCGCACGCTCGACGGCATCCGGCAGAAACCCGCGAACTTCATCGAGCGCGCCGACAAGCTCGACTTGAAGAAGCGCATGAACCGGGAGCTGCTGCTCTACGCATTCGCACGCGCCGCGCGCGGCGATCCGGAGCTCGCGCACAGTTACTGGTCGCGCAAGCTCCAGGAGCGCCTCCCGCCCGAGGATCAGGCGTGGGTCTGGGGGCAGATCGCGACGCAGGGCGCGAAGCGGCACCTGCCGGGCGCCCTCGAATGGTACGCAAAGGCCGACGGGGCGACGCTGTCCGAGGAGCAGCTCGAGTGGTGGGTGCGCGCGGCGTTGCGCGACGATAGTTGGGCGACGGTCCGCGCGGTGACCGGCAAGATGCAGCCGCTGCAGCGGAACGAGCCCGCGTGGACCTACTGGCAGGCGCGCGCGCTGCGCGCGGCCGGAGACAAGGAGGGCGCCGATGCGTCGTTCGCACGCCTGACCAGCGAGCACCACTTTTACGGCAAGCTCGCGCGTGAGGAGCTCGGCCAGCCCTTTGGGATTCCCCCGCGCGGTCCCGCGCTCACTGCGGAGGAGGTGGCGAAGATGGCCGCGAATCCCGGGCTGCAACGCGGCCTCGCGCTGCTGCGCCTCCAACAGCGCACCGAAGGGGTCCGCGAGTGGAACTGGGCGCTGCGCGGGATGGACGACGAACAGCTGCTCGCGGCGGCGGAAGTTGCGCGCCAGGCCGAGATCTGGGATCGCGCGATCAACACGGCGGATCGCACCGTCGGCACGCACGACTTCAGCGTGCGCTTCCTCGCGCCGTACCGTGGGGCGTTCGCCGAGCAGGCGCGCGCCCAGGGCCTGGAGGAGCCGTACGTGCTCGGCCTGGTGCGGCAGGAGAGTCGATTCATTGCCGACGCGCGATCGGTCGCGGGCGCATCCGGCCTGATGCAGCTCATGCCGGCGACTGCACGTTGGGTCGCGCGCCAGATCGGCATGAAGGACTACGCGCCGTCGCGCGTGACCGACGTCGACGTGAACATCGCGCTCGGCACGAGTTATCTGAAGTACGTGCTCAACGAGCTCGATGGCAGCCCGGTCCTCGCCGCGGCGGCGTACAACGCCGGGCCGGGGCGCGCGCGCCGGTGGAAGGCGGACCGGCCGCTCGAGGGCGCGATCTACGCCGAGACAATCCCGTTCAATGAGACGCGCGACTATGTGAAGAAGGTGTTGAGCAACACCATGTACTACGCCGCGCTCTACGGTGGCGATCCAAAGCCGCTGAAAGCCCGCCTGGGTACCATTTCGCCGCGCAAGGGCGGCGAAGGCTACACCGCCACGATCACCGGCCAAGCGACGGTAGAATAGCCCTCGCTCGCGGCGCGATCCCCGCGCCGGCGCTTTTCGTTCCTTCTCGCCATGTCCAGGATCTGCGTCCTCGGCGGCGCCGGGTATATCGGCCGCCATCTCGTCGCCAAGCTCGTCGCCGGCGGGCACCAGGTCGTCGTGCCCACGCGGCGGCGCGAGCGCGCGCGGCACCTCATCATGCTGCCCACGGTCGACGTGGTGCAGGCCGACATCCGCGACCCGGCGACGTTGGAACGCCTGCTCGCGCGCTGCGACGCGGCGATCAACCTGGTCGGTGTCCTGCAGAGTCGCAACGGCCAGCCCTACGGCCCGGCCTTCGCGGCGGCGCACGTGGAGCTGCCGAAACGCCTGGTGGCTGCGTGCCTGGCGGCGAAGGTCCCGCGGCTCGTGCACATGAGCGCGCTCAAGGCCGCCGCCGATGCGCCGAGTCAGTACTTGCGCTCCAAGGCCGACGGCGAAGCCGCGATCGTCGCGGCGCGCGCACAGCTCGAGACTACGATCTTCCGGCCGTCGGTCGTGTTCGGGCCGGAAGACCGGTTTCTGAATCTGTTTGCGCAACTGCAGCGCGTGCTGCCGGTGCTGTTCCTCGCCCATCCGGACGCGCGGTTCCAGCCGGTCTACGTCGGCGACGTCGCGGAGGCGTTCGTGCGCTCCCTCGGCGCGGACGACAGCCACGGCAAGGCGTACGACCTCGTCGGGCCGACGGTCTACACGCTGCGCGAGCTGGTGGCGTACGCCGGGCAGGTGTCCGGCCATCCGCGCCCGATCGTGGGCCTGGGCGACCGGCTCTCGTATCTGCAGGCATGGTTCATGGAACTCGCGCCGGGCAAGCTTATGAGCCGCGACAACTACTACTCCATGACGCTTCCGAACACTTCCGACGCGAAGCTCCCGTTCGGCATCCCCGCAACGCCACTCGAGGCCGTCGCACCGGTCTACCTGAAAGGCCTTTCGCCGCGCTCGCGCTACAGCGAGTTCCGCTACCACGCCGGGCGGAAGACGAGGGAAGTGTGAGCCGGCCGACGCTCGTCATCGCGAACAAGAACTACTCGTCGTGGTCGATGCGGCCCTGGGTGCTGCTGCGTGGCTTCGGCATCGAATTCGACGAGGTGCAGCTCAAGTTCCACACCCCGGGTTGGGACGCGAATATCGGCAGATGGTCGCCATCGGGGCTGGTGCCTGTGCTGTGGCTCGACGGCGAACCGGTTTGGGACACCCTCGCGATCGCCGAGACGGTCGCCGAGCGCTGGCCGGACAGGCAGGTCTGGCCGGGCGATCCGCGCGCGCGGGCGGCGGCACGATCGGTCTGCGCCGAGATGCACGCCGGCTTCCACACGCTGCGCGCCGCGATGCCGATGAACGTTCGCGGCTCGTATGCGGGCCGGGGTATGAGCCCGGACGTCGCGCAGGACATCGATCGCATCGTCGCGAACTGGGCGATGTGCCGCGCGCGTTTCGGTCAGGGTGGCGCGCTGCTCTTCGGTGCGTTCACCGCTGCCGACGCCTTCTATGCGCCGGTGGCGACGCGCTTCGTGACCTACGGGGTGCGCCTGCCCGATGTTGCGCGGCGGTACGTCGACGCGGTGCTGGCCTTGCCGGCCGTGCAGGAGTGGAGCGCTGCGGCGCGAGCCGAGCCCGAGGTCATTGCGGCGGAAGAGCCGTACGCGTACCGCTACCTGTGAGCCGTCACGAGGTCGTTCCCGGACTGAGCCAAGCGACTGACCGGCGCGCGGCCGCCGGTGCCCGGGCATAGCTTGACGCCATGAAGATCTACCAGGTCGGCGGTGCCGTCCGCGACGAGCTCCTCGGGCTCCCGGTCAAGGATCGCGACTACGTCGTGGTCGGCGCGACGCCCGAGGAGATGGTGCGCCTCGGCTTCAAGCCGGTCGGCAAGGACTTCCCCGTCTTTCTACACCCGGTCACGCGCGAGGAGCACGCGTTGGCGCGCACCGAGCGCAAGACCGGTCCCGGCTACAAGGGCTTCACGGTCCACGCTGCGCCCGACGTCACACTCGAGGAGGATCTCGCGCGCCGCGACCTGACCATCAACGCCATCGCGAAGGACGAACACGGCAACGTGATCGACCCGTTCGGCGGTGCGCGCGACCTGCGGTTGCGGGTATTGCGGCACGTCAGTCCCGCATTTTCCGAAGACCCGGTGCGCATCCTGCGTGTTGCGCGCTTCGCGGCGCGGTTCGGGTTTGACGTCGCGCCGGAGACGATGGCCCTGATGCGCACGATGGCCGCGAACGGCGAGGTGGACGCGCTGGTCTCCGAGCGGGTGTGGCAGGAGTTCGCAAAGGGGCTGATGGAAATCGCGCCCCGCCGGATGATCGAGACGCTCGCCGAATGCGGCGCCCTCGCCCGCGTGCTGCCCGAGTGGTCCGCGCTCGACGCAGCGCACGCGCTCGGGGCGCTCGACGCGGCGGCCGCACGCGGCGCAGAGCTGTCCGGGCGCTACGCAGTGCTGTTTGCGGGCGGTGCGGAGGAGGTCGCGGACCGGGCGTCGGCGCGGCTGCGCGCGCCGGGCGAGTGCCGCGATCTCGCCGTGCTGGCCGCACGCACGCGGACGACGATCGAGCGCGGCCCGGCCCTGGATGCCGCAGCGCTGGTCGATCTGCTGCAGCAGGTCGATGCGTTCCGGCGGCCGGAGCGCTTCGAGACGCTGCTCGTCGTGCACGAATGCGCCGCCGCCGCAGGTCGTGCCGACCCGCCAGGCCCGGCGCGCCTGCGTCGGGCCGCTGGCGCTGCGCGCACTCTGGATGCCGGGGCGATCGCGCGGGCGTATCCGGACGACATTGCGGCCGCGATCCGCGCGGCACGCATCGAAGCCGTGGCACGGATACTGTAGCGCCGCATGAAATCCTCGCTTGCCCTTCTGTGGCACGGCCTGCGCCGCAACGTGGTCGCGGGGACGCGGCTCGCGCTGTTCCTGCGCGTCAGCGCGCTTGACTACCGCGTGTCGCCGCCGGATTTCGCGGTGCTGCTCGCGTTCATCGCGGCGCTGACGCTCGCCGGCGGGTTGCTGCGCGAAGGCACGCCCGGCGCGGTCAACTTCGCGGCGCTTCCGGTCTTCCTCAGCCAGGTCCCGCTCGTGCTGGGGGCGTGCGTCATCGTCGCCACCGTTTTTTCGCGGCGCGAGCTCGTGCTGGGGTTGGGCCTCGCGCTGTTCGCCTCCGACCCGCTGTTCGAGGTCGCCGGCGCCGCGCTTACCTTCGCACTCGACCTAGTGCCGGTGGAACTCGCGGTGGCGCTCGGCTACGCCTTCATCGCGTGGGGCGCGGCGACGGCGCTGCGCGCGCTAGTTGTCTTCACCGGATGGCACGGCACGCGCTCCGCCGCAGCGGCGGGCGTTCTGCTCGCACTCATCGCCGGGTTGCTGTTTTTCCTGCCGCGCAGCGAGCTGTGGCTGCCCGACCTCCCGCCCGAGGACCCGGACGCCGGCCCGCCCTCGATTGCGGACGAGCGCCTCTTCCATCGCCAGCAGAAGCTGCTCGACGAGGCGCTCGCGCGGCTCGCGCCCGAGCGCCCCGGCGTCGAGGACTTGTACTTCGTCGGGGTTGCGCCCTATTCCGCGCAGGACGTGTTCGTGCGCGAGCTGCGGACAGTGCGCACGATGTTCGACGAGCGCTTCGGCACCGCGGGCCGCTCGATCGCGCTGATGAACGGCACCGATACGCTGGCAGAAGTGCCGATCGCGACCGCGACCAACCTGCGCGCGGTGCTCGAGCACCTCGGCAAGGTCATGAACCCCGACGAAGACGTGCTGTTCCTCTTTATCACCACGCACGGCGACGAGCGCCACAGCCTCGCTTTCGACCTACCGCCGCTCAACCTCGCGCAGCTCACACCCACTGCGCTCGCCCGCATGCTCAACGATTCGGGTCTCAAGTGGAAGGTGCTGGTGGTGTCGGCGTGTTACTCGGGCGGGTTCGTCGAGCCGCTCAGGGACGCGAACACGGCGATCGTCACCGCGGCCGACGCCACGAGCAGCTCGTTCGGCTGCGCGCACGGCAACGACTTCACCTACTTCGGCCGGGCGTTCTTCAACGATGCGCTGGCGCGCACCTTCTCCCTCACCGAGGCGTTCGAGGTGGCGCGGCGCGCCGTCGCCGAGCGCGAGCGCGCCGAGCGCCTCGCACCCTCGAGCCCGCAGCTGTGGATCGGCGCGTCGATCCGCGAGAAGCTGCTGTCGCTCGAGCGCCGGCTGCAGGCGCGCTGACGCCGGTCAACCGCTCGTTCGTGCGCGGCGTTTCCGGTGCATGCGCGTGCGCGTCTCGATCCTCCTCCTCGCAGCCGTCGCCCTGCCTGCCACGGCAGCCGACCGTTTTGCGGCTGCGGACGCCGACGGTAACGACGCGCTGTCGCGCGCCGAGATGCAGCGCGCCCTGCCGCGCCTCGCGCCGGAGTTCGACGTGATCGATCGCAACCGCGACGGGAGCGTGTCGCGCGAGGAGCTGACGGCGCATTTGCAGACGGGCAAGTCGCGCAGCCGGGACGCGACTACGGACGGCTTTGCCGAGCACTTTCGGCGCGCCGATACGGACGGCGACGGCGCGCTGTCCCGCGCCGAGTGTGAGCGCAACCTGCCGCGGCTCGCGATGAAATTCGATCGGATCGATCGCGACAGCGACGGACGGCTCACCCGCGAGGAGCTGAAGGCTTGGTTCGACAGTCGCCGCGCGGCCCGCGGCAAGCCGGCTGCCGGGACCGAGGGACGCTAGGCCGTTCGCGCCGCGAGCCGGGCGCGGAGCGCCTCGATGCGCGCGCGGTTCACGCCGAAGTCCCGACGCCCGAGGCGCGACGCCGAGCGGACGTGGATAACGCGCGCCGGTGGGTCGAGAAGCAACTCCACGTCGTCGACAAACCCGACGACCTTCGTCGCGAACTCGGCGTGCAGATAGCCGTCCTGCTCGCTGACGATCTTCACCCGCTCCGACGCGGCAACGGTCTCGCGCAGCGCGCGCCATGCCGCCCGGGCGTCACCCTTGAACCCGATCGGTGCGACGTAGTGCGTTGCATCGGCCGGGTCGCCCTGGCTCGCGACGCAGTTGGGCGAGCGCGGACAGGGCGCGAGCCGACCGTCGTTCACGCCGAGATTCGAGGGCGGTTTTCCCGCAAAGAGTCCCATGGCCCAGCCTCCGAGGGCGAGCGCAACGGCGGCCGCGAGTACGGCCGCAACGATTGCGAGCGCGCGCCGCATCGCCCTCGTTAAAGCAGTCGCGACAACGCGGTGAGCGCGAGCGAAAGAAGAATCGTCGTGGTGAAGGGCACGTAGTAATCCCGCCCCTTCACTCGCACCGTGAGGTCGCCCGGCAGACGTCCGAGCCCGAACCTGCGCCCGAGCCACGGCGAGATCGCGGTCAGCACCACGAGCGCAACCAGGAGTGTCAACAGCCACTTCAGCACGGCGCAGTTCCTTCTTGAACCGCTCCGGTCGAGTGTACACTTCGCGCGCCGCGCCGGGCCCCGCCCGCCGCACACCAGGAAGATGAGCTCGTGATCGATCTCTACACGTGGGGCACGCCCAACGGCCGCAAGGTTTCCATCATGCTGGAGGAGTGCGGCCTCGCCTACAACGTCCACCCGATCGATATCGGCAAGGGCGACCAGTTCAAGCCGGAGTTCGTGGCAATTGACCCGAACAGCAAGATCCCGGCGATCGTCGATTCCGACGGCCCCGACGGCAAGCGGTTTTCGCTCTTCGAATCCGGTGCGATCCTGATCTATCTCTCCGGGAAGACCGGGAAGTTCCTGCCCAACTCGGTGAGCGGCAAGTACGTCGCACTGCAGTGGCTCATGTTCCAGATGGGCGGCGTCGGGCCGATCTTCGGCCAGGTGCACCACTTCCTGCGCGCCGCGAAAGAGCAGGTGCCGTACGCGACCGACCGCTACGTCAAGGAGAAGGATCGGCTCTACGGCGTGCTCGACCAGCGTCTCGGCGCGGCGAAGTACCTCGCCGGCGACGAGTACACGATCGCCGACATCGCCACCTTCCCCTGGGTGGCGCGTCACGAGTGGCACAAGACCGACCTGAACCAGTTCCGCAACGTGAAGCGCTGGTTCGACGCGATCACGCAGCGCCCGGCCGTGCAGCGGGGCATGAAGGTGCCGGGCTGACGCGCTGATCCGCTGACCCGCTGACCCGCTGACCCGCTGACCCGCGTGGGAACGATGGAAGTCCTGCACTCCAACCTGTCGTCCCGCCTCGAGATCCTCGAGTGCCGGCCACAGATCGAGTCGCCGCTCCCGCCAGTGCTTTTCGTGCACGGCGCCTATACCGCGGCCTGGACCTGGGCGGAACACTTCCTTCCGCACTTCGCGGCGCACGGCTTTCCCGCGTACGCGGTGAGCCTGCGCGGACACGGCGCGAGCTACGGGCGCCAGGCGCTTGCGTGGACGAGCCTCGCGGACTTCGTGGAGGACCTCGCCGAGACGATCGACGCGCTCGACGCCGCCCCGGTGCTGGTCGGACACTCGATGGGCGCGATGGTGATCATGAAGTACCTGGAGCGCGAGACGGTGCCGGCCGCCGCGCTCCTCGCACCGGTCCCGCCGCATGGGCTGTTCCCGTCCTCGCTCATGCTCGCGCTCGGGCGACCGGGCCTCTTCTCGGAGCTGAACAGTCTGATGTCGAGCGGCAAAGCAACCGTCGATGCGATGCAGAGCGCGCTCTTTTCCGGGCCGCTGCCGGTCGAGCAGCTCCTCGACTACTACGGCCGTTTCCAGCAGGAGTCCCAGCGCGCGATCTGGGACATGACGCTCTTCAACCTGCCGCTCGCATGGCTCATGAACCGGCCGCCGCTCATCGCGCTGCTCGCCGAGCGCGACGCGCTGTTCCCGCTCGAGCAGTCGCGCGCAGGATTCACCGCCGTCAGCGTCCGCACCGAGGTGCTGGAAGGGATGGGGCACGCGGTGATGCTCGAGCGCGGCTGGCAACGCGCGGCCGACCGCATCATCGGCTGGCTGGGCGAGCAGTCGCTCTGAGGGACCCGGCCCAACGCTGCCTGGGTCACCCCCTTCGGGCGTGACGTTGCAGGAACTGGATGATTTCGTCGACCCGCAGCTGCGGCTCGTGCGGGTTGCGCTGGTTCCCGATGACGCGGTTCATCCACTGCATGTTCCGCTCCATGCGCTCCACCACCGCCGGCCACTGCTGCGCGGTGTGGCGTTGCGGATCGGGCAACACGTGGCATTGCTTGCAGGCGAGACGGAATGACTGCGCGGCCGGGCTTTCCACGTCGGGGTACTTCTTCGCATCGAGCGCTTGCTGGCTGTACTGCTGCAGGTAGGCGAGCAGCACCTTCGTCTCCGCGACGGTCGGTGCTTGCACACCGGCCATCATTTCCTTCATCAGGTCGCCCATATTGCCGCGGCCGCGCATCCGTACCACCATGCGGTCTACGATGCCCGGCCACTTCGCCGCGTTATGCATCGCCGGATTGGGAAGGTTGTGGCACTGCACGCAGTACTGCACCACGAGGGCCGCGCCGCGCGAGGCGGGCTGGGGGAGCTGCGCGGGCGCGAACGTCGGCGGCAGGATGCGCTCGAGCATCGGCCCGTGCGGACTCTCGGCCCAGCGCTTGCGCGCCTCGTCGACGCTGCGCTCGTAGTCGGAGACCGATGCAGCCGTCGCGGCGCCAGCGAGGATCAGCAGACAGGCGACGAGAGCGAGCGCGCGGCGCGGCATGGCGTGGGGGATTATAGCGGCGCGCCCTCCGTGTGAGCCCGCCGGGCCCCCGACGACCGACGGGTTCAATCCCGCGACACTATGATGTAGCGAGGCTCAGATGACTCCAGAAAAGGTCGACACGATCATCGTCGGCACCGGCCAGTCCGGCAACCCGCTCGCGCTGGCGCTCGGACCCGCCGGCCGCAAGACCGCGGTCGTGGAGGCGAAGCACGTCGGCGGCACCTGCATCAACGTCGGCTGAACGCCGACAAAGACAATGGTCGCCGCCGATGCGGGTCAGATCCTCGGCTGCACGATCCTCGGCATCGAGGGCGGGGAGATCATGTCGATGCTGCAGATCGCCATGATGGGCAAGCTCCCGTATTCGGTGGTGCGCGAGGCGATCTTTGCGCACCCGACGCTGGCGGAATCGCTCAACGACCTCTTTGCGACGCTGGACTAGAGCATGTGCCGTCTGTCGCCGGCGTGGAAGCCCGCGAGCGGCGCATTCACACCGCGCCCGAACGCCAGCACTTTGAAGAGTTCGCCCATCTCAGCAGGGCTGGTGAGCTTGTTCGCCGCGCCGGCGAGTGGGGCGTAACGCCGCGTGTCCTCCGGCGCGACCCGCCCCATCACTTCCGTCAGCCCGCAGTTGATCAGGAACTGCGCCTGCGTCGTGTAGCCGAGCACGTCCGCGCCCGCGCCGTGCGCCGCTTCCGCCACGGCGGTGAAGTCGACGTGCGCGGTGATGTCCTGCAGGCCGGGAAGGTAGAACGGGTCGCCGTGCGCACGGTGGCGGTAGTGGCACATCAATGTTCCGCTGCGCCGCTGCGGATGGTAGTACTCGGCGCGCGGGAAGCCGTAATCGACGAACAGCGCGATCCCGCGCTCGAGCATGCTAGCGACGCTCGACACGAACGCGCGGGCGACAAGCCCGATCTCGGTCGTATATGCATTGGGCAGCGCGAGCGTCCGGGCGGCCTCCGCGGTTGCGGCGGTGGCGGGGCGATGCGCCCAGCCGAACGTCGCGGCGCCGCGCGCCGCGGCAACGCCTGCCTCGTCGATGGCATCCCCCCGCGTGCGCACGACGTTCACCGGCATCGCGTCCAGGACTTCGTTGCCGACCACGACGCCGGTAAACGCTGGCGGCAGTCCATTGAGCCACGCGACGCGCTCCAGGAGATGCGGCACGCGCGCGGCCAGCGTATCGCGGCTGCGTGCGCGCAGCTCGGGTGAGAGCTCGACGATGAGGTAGTTCGCCGGCAGGCGCTCGAGTCGTTCCAGCTCCTCGAGCAGCGACGCCGCGAGCGCGCCGCTGCCGGCACCGATCTCGAGGACCTCGCCGCCGGCGGCCTCGAGCGCTTGCGCCACCTGGCGCGCGAGCGTGTGGCCGAAGAGCGGCGCGAGCTCTGGCGCGGTGACGAAATCGCCATCGGCCCCGAGTTTGCGCGCCCCGGCCATGTAGTAGCCCAACGCCGGCGCGTACAGCGCGAGCTCCATGTAGCGCGCGAAGGGGATCCAGCCGCCCGCCCGCTCGATTTCCGCGTGAATGTGGGCGACGACGCGCGCGCCGTGTGCGGCGGCTTCGGGCGAGGGGCGGGGCAGGTCGCTCATGCTAGATCGTCACGACACGAGGGCGCAAAGGAAGGGGTGGGGCCCCTCCGCCCCACCTAGCCGCTGCGCGGCGTCTCCTCGTGCTCCTCGAGATCAGGGAAAGCGATGCGTGCGGCATCGTTTTCATTTCGTGAATGGCATGCGGCGCGGGGCGATCATGGTGCGCGCATCCGCTAGAATGCGCAATCTGGTTCCCAGCCCGCGCGCGTTGCGGGTCTTCAATGGCTGAGGAAGCGCTCACCGGCAAAGTGGTGCTCGTCACCGGCGGCGCGAAGCGCGTCGGCGCGGCGATCTCGCGCCGGCTGCATGCGGCCGGCGCGATCGTCGTGATGCACTACCACTCGGCCAGGACCGAGGCGCAGCAGTTGGCGGCCGAGCTGAATGCTGCGCGCGCGAATTCCGCCGCGACGGTGCAGGCGAACCTCCTTAACGCCGCAGAGCTGCCGGAACTGGTCCGCACCGCAGTCACGCGCTACGGGCAGCTCGACGTGCTGGTGAACAACGCATCGAGCTTCTACGCGACGCCGCTCGGCGAGATCAAGGTGTCGGACTGGGACGATCTTGTGGGCACCAACCTGAAGGCACCGCTGTTCATCGCCCAGGCCGCCGCGGCGCACCTCAGAAAGAGCGGCGGCTGCATCGTGAACATCACCGACATCCACGCCGAGCGGCCGCTGAAGAACTACGTCGTCTATAGCGTCGCGAAGGCTGGCCTGGCGGCCCTCACGCGCTCGCTGGCGCGCGAGCTCGGTCCGGAGGTGCGCGTCAACGGGGTTGCGCCCGGGCCGGTGCTCTGGCCCGAAGACGACTCCTTCGACGAGCTGGCGCGCCAGCGGGTCATCTCGCACACGCTGCTCAAGCGCGCCGGCGAGCCCGAGGACATCGCCGCCGCGGTCTACTTTCTGGTGGCCGACGCGCCCTACGTGACCGGGCAGATCATCACGGTCGACGGCGGGCGAAGCGTCAACCTCTGAAAAGATGAACGCCCCGACCGCCAAACAGGTCCGCAAGGCCGCCTTCGAGACGAACAAGCTCGAGAAGCGGCTGCGCCGTCTCGTCGGCCAGGCGATCGCCGACTTCGACATGATCCGCGCCGACGACCGCGTGATCGTGTGTCTCTCGGGCGGCAAGGACAGCTATGGGCTGCTCGACATCCTGCTGAAGCTGCGCGATGCCGCGCCGCTCCACTTCGAGGTCATCGCGGTGAACCTCGATCAGCGCCATCCCGGGTATCCCGAGCATGTTCTGCCGGAGTACCTCGGGAAGATCGGGATCCCGTTCCGCATCGAGCGGCAGGACACGTACTCGGTCGTGAAACGTGTCGTGCCGGAAGGGAAGACGATGTGTGGACTGTGCTCGCGGCTGCGGCGCGGCGTCCTGTATCGCGTGGCGAAGGAGGTGGGTGCGACGAAGATCGCGCTTGGCCACCACCGCGACGACATCCTCGAGACGTTCTTCCTCAACCTCTTCTTCGGCGGAAAGCTCAAGGCGATGCCGCCGAAGCTCGTCTCCGACGATGGCAATCACGTCGTCATCCGCCCGCTGGCGTACGTTGCGGAGGCAGATCTCGCCGACTGGGCCGAGGCGCGACGTTTCCCGATCATTCCCTGCAATCTCTGCGGGTCGCAGAAGACGCTGCAGCGCGCGCAGGCGAAGGCGATGCTGCGCGATTGGGAGAAGCGCTATCCAGGCCGTGTCGAGTCCATCTTCAGTGCGCTGACCCGGGTCGAGCCTTCACACCTTCTTGATCGCCAGATGTTCGACTTCGGTGCCGTCGCCGCCGCTGGGGCCGCTTCCCCCAACGGTGATAAGGCGATTGATTCGCAAGCGGATTTCGAAGCCCCGACCCAGCTCGGAAGCGGCGCGTCCTAATCCGATCACCGACCCCGTCTTGTCGAACTGAGTTTGTCATGATAAATTCGGCGCTATGACAGATACGATCCGGGGGGGCCCTTCCGTTCCCCCGACATGCGCCGATCGCCTCGTTTCGATCTTCGGCAGCCAGGCCGAGTTGGCGCGCCGGATGAAGCTCGACCGCGCGGTGGTGAACAACTGGGTCAAGTCGGGCTACATCCCGTCGCGCTGGGCGGTCGAGGTCGAGCACCTCACCGGCGGCCAGGTCGCGGCGACCGATATCCTCAACGAGGCCTACGCGGCCAAGCCCATCCGGGTGAAGTCGCGTGGCGAAGACGAATCCCCCTTCGGATCTCCAATCGCAGGAACTGACAACATGAACCCGTACGCTCCAGCAAAGCGCATCTCGTCGTTCCATCCCCCGCAGCGCACGCTGATGGGTCCGGGCCCGACGGAGATCCATCCGCGCGTGCTCACCACGATGAGCCAGCCGGCAATCGGCTATCTCGACCCGGTCTTCGTCGAGATGATGGAAGAGCTGAAGTCTCTCCTCCGCTACGCCTACCAGACGAAGAACCCGCTCACCTTCCCCGTGTCCGGCCCCGGTTCGGTGGGAATGGAGTACTGCTTCGTCAATCTGGTGCGGCCGGGCGACAAGGTGCTCGTCGCGCGCAACGGCGTGTTCGGCGGCCGCATGATCGAGAACGTCGAGCGCTGCGGCGGAACGCCGATCGTCGTCGAGCACGAGTGGGGCGAGCCGGTCGATCCAGACAAAGTCGAGGATGCGCTGAAGAAGAACCGCGATGCCCGTCTAATCGCGTTCGTGCACGCCGAGACCTCGACCGGCGCGCTGTCCGATGCCAAGACGCTGGTGGCGCTCGCCCACAAATACGACGCGCTGGCGATCGTCGATGCGGTCACCTCCCTCGGCGGCTGCCCGGTGCTCGTCGACGAATGGGGCGTCGACGCGATCTACTCCGCCAGCCAGAAGTGCCTGTCGTGCACGCCCGGCCTCTCGCCGGTATCGTTCTCCGAGCGCGTCGTCGACTACGTGAAGGCACGCAAGGACAAGATCCACAGCTGGTTCATGGATATGAACCTGCTGCTCGGCTATTGGGGCGCGACCACGCGCACGTATCACCACACGGCGCCGACCAACTCGCTTTTCGCCCTGCACGAGGCACTGCTGCTGATCCGCGAGGAAGGCCTGGAGAACTGCTGGGCGCGCCACCACCGTCATCACGTCGCGCTGAAGGCGGGCCTCGAGGCGATGGGGCTCAAGTTCCTGGTGAAGGAGCAGTACCAGATCCCGCAGATGAACGCGGCGCGCTGCCCCGAGGGCGTGGACGAGGCGGAGGTGCGCAAGCGTCTGCTCAACGAATTCAGCCTTGAGATCGGCGCCGGCCTCGGGCCGCTGGCGGGCAAGATCTGGCGGTTCGGCATCATGGGTTACTCGTGCCGGCCGGACAACGTGATGCTCTGCCTCTCGGCTCTCGGCTCGGTGCTCTCCGATATGGGCCATCCGGTGCACGTCGGCGACGCCGAGGCGGCTGCGCACAGTGCCTACGCGCAGATGCATCAGAAGGCCGCGCAGCAGAAGCAGAAGAAAGCGAAAGCGCCGGTCGCTGTCTGATGCGGCGGTGAAGGACCTCGCGCCGCACATCACGCGCCAGCGACTGCTGGTCGAGGGGCTCTACGCGATCGAGGTCGACCGGGCCGCGGTCGACCGCTACCTTCACGGGGTCGCCGCGCACCTGGGGTTGCGCACCTACGGCGCCGCGACCATCTTTTCGCCCGGTGGCGAGGGCAAGACCGAGAATCAGGGCTTTGACGCGTTTCTCCCCTTGATCGATTCCGGAATCTCGCTGTATGTCTGGTCCGCCGCGCGGTTCTTCTCCGCCATCCTCTACACCTGTCGGCGCTTCGACGAGGCGGCAGCAATCGACTTCACGCGGCGCTATTTCGCAGTCCAGGGCGAGATTGCGTCGCTCGGCTTCTAGCACGAGGGGTCGACGGGCGGGCCGGCGCTACCCTATAGTCGCAATGGTGAACGTCCGCTTGACCGACTTGACCGCAACATGACCGCGACCGTGCGTCCCGTCGCGATCCTCTTCGCCGACGTGAGCGGCAGCACGACGCTTTACGAGCGGCTCGGCGACCGCCAGGCGCTGAAGGCGGTCGAGCAGGTGATCGACCTCCTGCGGCGAGCGGTCGCGACCTACCAGGGCCGCGTCGTGAAGACCATCGGCGACGAGGTGATGGCGGTGTTCCCCGACGCGGACTCCGCGCTGCAGGCGGCGAGCGACATGCAAACCCGCGTCATCGCGCTGCCGACGTTCGCCGATGCGCGACTCGCGATCCGGGTCGGGTTCCACTTCGGCGCGACACTCGAGGAGAACGACGACTATTTCGGCGACGCGGTGAACACCGCGGCCCGCATGGCCGGGCTCGCCAAGGGCGGCCAGATCATCACCACCGCAGCGACGGTGGCGACCCTCTCGCCGCTCCTGCGCGAGAGCACGCGCGAGGTTGCCGCGCTTTCGGTGAAGGGCAAGCAGGCGGAGATCCAGGTGTGCGAAGTTCTATGGCAGACCGGCGAGGATCTCACCATGCTCGCCGGGAACCTCGCCCAGACCTCGACCGAGGCGGTGCTGCTTCTCGCGCACGGCTCTCGCACCGTCGTGATGGACGGGAATCTCGCAACGGTGCAGATCGGGCGCGAAGTGTCGCACCAGATCCCGATCACGGACAAGATGGCCTCGCGGCTGCACGGGCGGATCGAGCGCCGCGGGGACAAGTTCTACTACGTGGACCTCAGCACGAACGGGACGTACATCACCATCGAGGGCGACGTCGAGACGGTCCTGCGGCGCGACCAGGCGATGCTGCGCGGCCGCGGCACGCTCAGCTTCGGCCACTCTGCGACCGAACTGGGTGCGGAGCTCGTGACGTTCGTATGCGAGTACCGGCCGAAGCCGGCTTAGATCAAGATCTTCTTGAGCGTCTCGGGGTTCTTCACCACCGAACGCTGGCGCGACTGGGGTGCGGCGTAGAGCCCGGCCGGCGGTGCGGTCTCGAGCCGGCTCAGCACCGACTTGTCGCAGGTCGGCGCGAGCGTCACGTTCACTTCGTCGCCGACGCTCGCGCCGAGCGCGAAGCAGGGGCTACCGAGCTTCGCGTTGAGCGGCTTGAGGATGCCGCTCGCGACGATCTCCTGCGCCGAGCCGTTTCCCGCAAGCAAGAGATCGTACGCGCGCGGCGACGCGCCCGGTCGTGGCGCGCTCGACACCACGGCCGCAAGGCCGATCAGCTCCCGCCCCAGCAGGTCGGCCGACCCCGGGTCGTCGAGCCCGGTCACCTTCAACACGACCTTCTTGCCGGTCATGCCGAAGTGCTGCAGAAAGAAGTCGCGGTTGAACTCGTCGGCGATCTTGCTCCCGATCGCCGCGAGTGCTTCCTCTTCGCTCGCCCAGCTGCCCACGCCCTTCGGCAGCGTGTTGTTGAAATAGATCTCCTCGCCCGTGGCGCGATCCGTGGCCTTCACCGTCCACGAGGTCAGCGTGAACTTGGTGATGGTGAGGCCGGACGCCTGCAGCTTGGCCGAGAGCCGTTTGATGCGTGCCTCGCCGGATACGAGGAAGTCGGCAGTCTTGTCGGTGCTGCCTTCCTCCGACCAGGTGCGGAAACCGAACGACTTGATGCGCTCCTTGAGCAGGTTCTCGGCGATCGCCGAGGTCTGCGCCGGCCCGTCCGTGCGGTCCGCATCGCGCGTGGTGATCCGCACCGCGACCTTGGGGTCGCCGTTGTTGCGGATGAAGCTGATGCGGTCCTCGCGCGACATCTCGTTCAGCGACTTCTGCACCTCGCGCGTCTTCACCACCGCCTGCGTGGTGACGTACGCCAACCCGTCCTTGCCGACCTTCGGTTCCGATTCCTGGACCACGGTGGAGATGTAGTCGCCGCTGCGCGCGAGCATCTTCTCGCGCAGCCGGTCGTAGTGCTGGGAGAGCGAAGCCTGCTGCAGGTACAGGCCGATCGCCTTCTCCACCGCTTGCGCGTGCGAATCGGCGCGCAGGTCCGCGGCCAGCGCCGCCTGGTTGCCCTGATAGCGCGGATCCGTCGGGTCGGCGAGGCCGAGCGCATTGACAACGATCGTGCCGGACGCGGCCTGGGGTGCCGGCGTCGCGACCGGCGCCGGTGCCGGAGCGGGTGCGGCCGCCGGGGTGGCAGGCGCAGCGGTCGCCGCGGCCGCCACGACGGCCGGCTGCGACGCAACCTTCGCGGACGCGTCGCCCCCGCGGTTCAGCACGAACCATCCGGCGCCGATCGCGCCGCCGATCACGACGACCGCGCCGAGCAGCACCATTGCCGGTACTTGCGACTTGCGGGCCGGAGCGGGTGGCGGCCCTGCGGCGACCCTCTCCGTGCGCTGCGCGCGGTCTGCCGCGGCGGCCGGCGCGGGTTTTTGCACCACGTTGGCCTGACCGGGTGCGAGGGTCGCGTCGAGGTTGATCATCGTCGGCTCGGCCGCGCCCGCGGTCGTCGCCACCGCTGCCTGCCGGATCGCGTCCAGGAATTCGCCCGCGGTCTGGTAGCGCTCGTCGGGGCGCTTGGCCAGCGCCTTGCGGATCACCGCATCGAACGCGCGCGGCACCTGCACGTTGAGCTTCGACGGGGGCAGCGGCTCTTCCTGGAGCACCTTGTGCATGATCGTCGTGAGCGAGCCGGTGAACGGCTTCTCGCCGGTCAGCAGCTGGTAGAGGATCACGCCCGCCGAGAAGAGGTCCGACCGGCCGTCGACCGTCTGGCCCATGAACTGCTCGGGCGACATGTAGCTCGGCGTGCCGAGCACCATGCCTGCCTGGGTGAGATTCGACGACTCGAGCCGCGCTATGCCGAAGTCGGCGACCTTCGCGGTGCCGTCGGCGAGGATGATGATGTTGGACGGCTTGATGTCGCGGTGAACCACGCCGTGCTTGTGCGAGTACTGGAGCGCCTCGAGGAGCTGGCCCATGACGCGCACGATGTCGTGCATCGCGAAACGCTCGTTGGCCTCGAGGTAGCTCTGCAGCTCGCGCCCCTTCACGAACTCCATCGCGATGTAGTACGTGCCGGCGTCCTCGCCGAAGTCGTAGATCCCGACGATGTTCGGATGGGTGAGCCGGCCCGCTGCCTGGGCCTCGCGGCGGAAGCGCGCGAGCTGCTCCTGCGCGTCGTCGCCTTGCAGGTTCTCCGCGCGGATCGTCTTGAGCGCGACGATCCGGTCGATCATCGGGTCGTGGCCCTCGTACACGACCCCCATCGCGCCCTTGCCGAGCTCGCGGCGGATCTGGAATTTTCCAAGTTTTGTGAGTTCGCTCATGCGCGGTGCCGGTGCCGTTCGGGGTGTGCCAAGAGGCCTACTTGTACTTGTTGTCGATCTCCCAGACCGACTTCTGCACCAGCCGCTGCACCATGGTGTCGAGGCCCACGCCGCCCTGCTGGGACTGCGAGAAGCCCATCACGGAGGTCCCGGTCGCGCCGACCTCCATTTTCTCTTCCATGTAGCCCTGCGCGATCTGCTCGGTCGTCTCGGCGTCCATGATCTTGTAGCGCATGCCGATGATCCATACGCCGGTCGAGTCGCCGGTCTTCACCGAACCCACCGCGGTGTCGCCGATTGCGCCTGCCTGGGCGCCGCCGCGCGAGCCGCTGAAGGCGCCGAGGATGCCGATGACCCGTCCCACCGACGCGCCGTCGAAGCCCTGCTGCGCGGCGGCGACCTGCTCGGTCTTCAGGATGTCGAACTTGACCACGTACTTGGTGGAGCGCAGTTTGCCCATGCCGAGGTAGTTGCGCGCCTTATTCGGATCGCCCAGGTTGTAGGCGAGCGTGAACTCGTTGAGGAGCGGCCCAAGGTTCGTGCGCTCGAGCACCTGGAAGTTGGCGCGGCTCAACTCGATCTCGGCGAAGTCGGCGATGTTGGTCGGCCCGAACTTCTGGGTGAAAGTCGCGTTGCTGCTCTTTATCTCGCCGGGGATCACCACGAGCGCCGGGCCCTTCTTGGCGGCGTTCGTATACTCGATTGCCTGGTACATCGCCTTGTCGGCCTGGGCATTCGCCTTCTCCGAGGTGCTCGTGCCCGCGGTCGGGGAGGCGTTCTGGAAGGTCGGTTGCGCGCGCGTCGCGCCGGAGACGCACAAGCCGAGGACGGCTGCGAATAACGCGCTGTGCTTGAACAGGTTCATATGATTTCTCTCCGCTAAAAGACCAGCCATCGATGCCGAGCGTCCTGCGACCGCGGCGCTCACTTCCTCGCCTTCGCCGGCGCCGCGAGCTCCGCGTTTCGACAGTACTCGCTGTAGAGCCTGGACACCACCTCGTCGGCGTTCTCGTTCAGCAGCGTGAGCGCCATCGCGCGCACGTCCGGTCCGGCGTACGAGGCCGCGTTGGCGCCTGCGTTCGCGACGGTGCGGCCATCCGACGCCGCAAGCGTGAAGCCCATACCGACCGCAACCTGGTTGACGCGCACGATCGGGTTGAAAGTCGCCTGAGAGGTGATCAGCCCGCGCAGCACGAAGTTCGCGCCGAGGCGCTTCGCCGCCGAGAGCGCGGCGTCCGGGTTGTTCTTGAAGTACGCGTCGATTTCGGCCTGCGCGATCTGCTTCCTGATCTCTTCGGGCGTGTAGGTGCGGAGACCGAGCGCCTGCAGCCGGACGTTGATCAGCTGGAAGTGCGGGCCGTAGTTCTCCTGGCGGGCAAGCACGACGCCGTTCGTCTGCTCCTCGCCGATGATCACCGCGATCTTCTTGTCCTTGATGGCCTGCTTGCACGGTGTGGACAGATTCTCGGCGACGCGAGCTCCGCGGGCCGTCGCTTCCGCAGCCTGGCGGTCGGCGCCGGGATCCTTTTCGAACTTGAAGCCTTGCGCGGTCGCGCCGAACGGCGAAAGCGCAGCAGCGCATAGCGCTGTGCCCATGCAAAGCTGCCACGCCACTGCAGTCCGGAGTCTCGTTGCCATCGGTTTTCTCCGCCGGATGGTCACTCTATTACATCGGTCCGCACGCTTCCATCGGCATCTGGTCTTAGCGCGTTCGGCTGGCGCGTCGCCGCGTCCGCGCCGTTTCGAAGTCTGGCGATGAACGCGTGGCCGCGCTACCCCGCAGAGCGTGAACTAATGCACACCACCGCGTGGGCAAGCAGTGCGTCGGACAGTCGACAGCTCAGGGCCGAAAGATGTAGGTCGGCGGAATCTCGCCCGACGGCTGGACGTACGCGCCCTGCGGCGTCGGCACGATGTAGCCCGGCGCCCCACCGGGACCGATGATCGTGGCGCCGCCGTGGCCGCCGGGGATCGGATTGACGAGCGTCGTCGACTGTCCGGGGCCGATAATCGTCGTACCGCCCATCGGGTTCGGCCGAATCAGCGTCGTACCCTGGCCCGGCGTGATGATCGCCGTCCCGCCGCCCTGGCCCGGCACGACATAGGTCGGCGGGTAGCCCGGCGCGATGATCGCCGACGTGCCGCGCTGGCCGCCGGGCACGACGTAGCCGGGCGAATAGCCGGGTGTCAGGATCACGCCGCCGCCGCCCTGTAACGGCGCGACGACCGTCGGCCCGTAACCGTACGGCGCAACCGGCGCGTCGGCCCCCGGAACGACGGTTTGCGGGATCATCGGCTGCGGGATGGTGCCCTGTGCGAGGGCGGACAGGGGCAGGAGGACGAGCAGAATCGGCAATGCGCGCATGGCGGCCTCCGTGTGCTGGACGTTCACCATAAGCCTGACGCGCGATCACTGCAAGCGTCCACCGGATGTGCGGGGGTACGGCTGCACGTCAGGACCGGACTGAGAGCCGCGGGTGCTTGCGACCAAGCCGCGTACCATCATCCGATTGACCCGAGGGCTGCACCATGACGGACCTTTCCGATCCCCCGTTCTCCGGCTACTGGCGCGTGGCCGCGCCCGACGTCGACCCGGCCGAGACGCGCGAGTGGCTCGACGCGTTCGACGCGCTGATCGAGCACGAGGGCGCCGAGCGCGCGACCTTCCTGCTGCGCCGGCTGCTCGACCGGGCGCGGGCGAAGCGCGTGCGCATGCCGCCGGTGCTCAACACGCCCTATTGCAACACCATCGCGCTCGCGGACCAGCCGCAGTTCCCCGGCAACCTGGAGATCGAGTACCGCCTCGCCTCGATCATCCGCTGGAATGCGCTCGCGATGGTGGTGCGAGCGAACCGCGCGCACGCCGAGCTCGGCGGCCACATCTCGAGCTATGCGTCGGCGGCGGATCTCTTCGAGGTCGGCTACAACCACTTCTTCCGGGCGGGCCAGAGTGGCGACGTCGTCTATTTCCAGCCGCACTCGGCGCCCGGGGTCTACTCGCGTGCGTTCCTCGAAGGGCGGCTGAGCGAGCAGCACCTCGACAACTATCGCCGCGAAGTCGGCGGCTACGTCGGGGAAGCGGTGTTCCCCACTTCAACGGCCCTTGCCCACAAGGGCATAGGGCTCTCTTCGTACTGCCACCCTTGGCTGATGCCTGAATTCTGGCAGTTCCCGACCGGCTCGATGGGGCTCGGGCCGATCAGCGCCATCTACCAGGCGCGCTTCATGCGCTACCTCGCGAATCGCGCGTTGCTCGCGACTGCCGACCGGAAAGTCTGGTGCTTCGTCGGCGATGGCGAGATGGACGAGCCCGAGTCGCTCGCCGGCCTTTCGCTCGCGGCGCGCGAGGGGCTCGACAACCTGATCTTCGTCGTCAACTGCAACCTGCAGCGGCTCGACGGGCCGGTGCGGGGCAACGGGTCGGTCATCCAGGAGTTCGAGGGCCTGTTCGCCGGTGCGGGCTGGAACGTGATCAAGCTGCTCTGGGGCTCGGACTGGGACCCGCTGTTCGCGCGCGACCACGACGAGGTGATCCTGCGCCGCCTGCACGAGACGGTCGACGGCGAGTTCCAGAAGTACGCCGCGACCGACGGGCGGTTCAACCGCGAGCACTTTTTCAACAAGTACCCGGAGCTCCAGGCGCTCGTCGCCGACATGACCGACGCGGACATCGATCGCCTGCGCCGCGGCGGCCACGACCCGGTGAAGATCTACGCCGCCTATCACACCGCGGCGAAGCATCGCGGCCAGCCGACGGTGATCCTCGCGCAGACCAAAAAGGGCTACGGGATGGGGCTCGCGGGGCAGGGCAAGATGACCACCCACCAGCAGAAGAAGCTCGACGACGAGGCGCTGCGGGCTTTCCGCGACCGCTTCGCGCTGCCGCTGTCCGACGAAGACGTGGAGCATGTGCGCTTCCACAAGCCGCCCGACGGCGCGCCGGAGATGCGGTACCTGCATGCACGCCGGCAGGCGCTCGGCGGCTACCTTCCAGCCCGGTCATCCCAGGCGCCGCGGCTCGAGGTGCCGAAGGTCG
>Ga0315278_10000741_pt1 | contig 28387 bp, 22 predicted proteins | sample YL17G06_0_MG_FD_203880 | JGI IMG/M metagenome (GOLD analysis project Ga0315278, IMG submission 203880) | Sediment microbial communities from Yellowstone Lake, YNP, Wyoming, USA - YL17G06_0 | ecosystem: Environmental > Aquatic > Freshwater > Lake > Sediment | place: USA: Wyoming | collected... | reverse complement strand
GAAACTGAAGCTGTTCTTCAACAAGTTCCAGATCGAGGAATTCGATTATGCTTTACGCTGAGCAACCGGGTGTCCACGATGTCATGGCACGAAAATCTGTCCACGATGTCGTGGCACTCATCAGTTAAGGGGTTCATTCTGATGAATTCCGGACCCGTCGACAAGGCGACCTGGGTGCGTGCCGATCAGATCATCGTGCTGACGGGCATCAACACAGCCGAGCATTACCTCGACAAACTCCTTCGCGTCCGTTTCTTCGACGCCGAGAAATATTTGAAACTGGTTTTCCTGACCAACGATTTTTCCCTTCCCCGGAGAGCATCGCCTTGCTCTACAAGCAGCGATGGCAGGGAGTTGTTCTTCTGGTGGATCAAGCAGCACCTGCGGATCAACATCTCGGTCTACGTCCTTGTAACCATCTTCAAGAAGTGGCTACATTTTCAGAGCAACCCATTCACAAAAGATTTATAGCTGTATAATTCACCAATTATATATGCATTATTTTTATATTTATCGGTTAACATCTCTAAATTATCAAGAGCATAGATCATTTTAGATGCTAAATCACAAATATTTGAAGGTTCAAAGGATAATGACAGTTGTTCATTATCGTTTATCTCTTTTACCGCAGAAAATTTCCCATTTATAACTACTTTACCACTAGAAAGAGACTCAAAATATTTTGTATGAATAATCATATCGGTAAATGGGTGTTTTAAATCAGGACATACAATAACATCCGATAACTTTTGATAACTTTTTAATTTATTATAATTTGTAGGACCCAATAAAATAACTTTATTCCCAATACCATTATTTTCAATTAACTCTTTTACATAAGCATAATCTTCACCGTCACCAATTAACAACAATTTTAAATTACGATATTTATCATGCATTTTGATAAAAGCTTTAACTAGGTCCGGTACTCCTCCAAAACTTTTAAATGAACCAGCAAATAAAATTATCTTTGTATAATCATTTAAATAATATCTATTCTTGAAGGTAGCAATTAAATCATTGTCTATTCCTTGCTCCAACAACGATTTCGAGATTCCATCGGCAACAATGTATATCTTTTTTTTCTTTAGAAATGGGTACTCCTTAATCAAATAATTCTTTATAGTATTATTTATCACAATTAATCCATCAATTGTTTTATACACTTTGTAGTCTAATAATTTACTAATAATATATTTAATGTACTTAACAATCGAACCTGTGATACTCCTTTGCTTCGTATACCAGAATTCTAATGGTGCAATCCCATGAATGTCATTAATGCAACTAACTGTTAAGCCGCTCTTTTTAAAATAATAGGCCAATGTATTATCAAAATATTCAAAGAATATTATCTCCTTATTAAATAAAAAGTATTTTTTAAAAATCTGGTCGAAATGTTTAAAAATATTTTTATAAATCATTTTAACAAAAATAAATGGTAGAATTGCAAGTATAAATTGAAATTTTCTTTTTTTATTTTTACTTAATTTTTTATTTATAAAAATATGCTTTACATTATTTGGAAATTTCTTCATTTCTATTGCGTTTGAAATCAATGTTATATAATGGCCTTTTTCTACTAATGCTTCTATAATACCTATTGCTCGTACGGTTTCACCATCAGTAAGTGAAAAATCATTCATAGAAAAGAAATATATATTTTTTAAAATATTCATTTAAGAGCCTTTCATAATATGATCTTTACATAACAAGCAGAAATTAATATAAATATTATTATATTTATCATCAAGCTTTAAAATATGTCTACAATATTTAACCAATTAGAATAATTCAATATGATGTGATCTCCGCTACAAATATGTCAATCATATATTTTTTCTAAAAATATAATACTGAAACAAGTAATAATACCCTCGCACCAGATCATTTATTTCAGTAAATCTACCTCCTATAATTAAATATACTAACCTGGTAAATGGTTCAAAAAACATTGTAAGTATAAATAATACAATTGCTTTAAAATTACTAAAATGTTTAAAAGAGTATTCTATTCGACTTCTTAAATTATAAAGTAGCCTTTTTGCTTTAACTTGATCGGATACCCCACCCCCCTTATGATATATTTCATTATCAGCATCATAAAATATGGCCCCACCGCTTTTTTTTATTCTATATGATAGATCTAACTCTTCATAATATACAAAATATCTTTCATCAAAACCTCCGACTCTGTCTAAAACACTTTTTCTACAAAAATAGAATGCTCCGCTAACTTCATCGACAAAAGTTGATTTGGAATAATCCATATCTGACATAATGGTGGCGTGATAAAATAATTTTGGATTTATTTTAGACAAACCAATAATGTCATAGAAATAATATCTTAGTTTAGGGAACCTCGAACAACTTGGAGCTACATTACCATTTTCATCAATATACTTGACCCCTAAAACAGAAATATTTTCATTGGTTTCCATTTTATTAACGGCTTTTTGGATAGTATTTTCCCTAACTTCAGCATCAGGATTTAAAAATAATATATATTTACTACTTGATTGCATCAATCCAACATTACACGCTTTAGCAAATCCGATATTTTCATTATTTTTTAATAAAATATATTTTCCCTTATACGTTAATCCATTCAATGAATCATCACTTGAGGCATTATCAACTACAACAATATTAATTAAAAAACCAATAATGTTTGATTTATCAATTGAATTTAAACAGTTATTAAGTAATTCCCCGGAATTCCAGTTTACAATTACAATATCTAATGTAACCAATAATCACTCCTTTATTTGATTTTGAATTGCTTTAAATACGCGGTTGCCTATCATCTTATTGCTACCCTATAAAATATTCAATGGATATTTTGATACATTTTTATTTTATTTTCATCTAGTGACAAACAGAATGAAAATATTAATTGACCCGGAGTGGAAAATATTGCGGCGTAATGAACGGCACCTACAATTAATATTATTATAACAAGACAATTATATCTATTTATTCGTTTAAATATAATTAGTATATAGGTTAATAAAGTTATTAAACCGCCATAAACGATAAAATTCAATAGACCAAAATCCCCCCCTAAAGGGACTGGATCACTGATAATCCATTTTTTACCAAGCAGCAATTCCCACAGGTTAGAATTTAAAGAATATGCTTCAAAAATCTGCTCAAATTTTAGTTGAATTACATACTCAATATATACAGGAGATATTTTATAAATCAACTCGTATAATATTTCTCCTTCTTGAAAAACTAAATAGATAATTAAAAATAGACAAAAAAACAATATCATTGCTATTCGTGTAAATTTCAATTTCTTAAGCACGAAATACGTAAACAGCAGAAAAAAACCAGTACCAGAAAGAGATATAAATACTGCTATTATAGATATAAAAGAAGCAAATCTTGAAATCTTACAATCTGATATTTGAACTTTGTCTCTTATTAATAATAAACAAACTATTATAGTAGTTGTAACACTTGCATTTGTTCCAATGCCATATGGTCTTTGGTAAATCCCAAAAACCTTCCCTATATGAGACAACTCATTTTCTGGCCCCTTTGGAAAATGAGGCCAGTAAATTGCTGGAAGAATTGTATTAATTAAAACAGCTTCAATAATTAATACAATGGAAATAGCAATTAATAAATAATTAAAGTTTATAATTATATAATTGGAGTTATGTCTAAATAACAAATAAAATATAATAAAACCAAAAAAATATTTCAAGGTCAATAATGAACTTGGAATGGTTCCCTCAAAAAGTTTCAAACATGAAAATATTAAAATTAGTAAGACTGCAAATATATCAAATTCTTTATATCGCAATTTATTCGAGAATAAAATTAATGCACCTATTATCATTGGGTAAACTGGATAAGCCATACCTGAATAACTCATTAATAATATTAATAATATAAAAATATTAAAAACTAAATTTAAGATCCGATGTTGGGAGTATTCGTATATCTCGGTCACTTTATTACATCCTTATTTTAAAACATGTAGAGGCTTTACCAGCCAGAATCAATTAAGAAGTTCACGAAAGAATGCCTTTAAACAACTGGATGGTCTCGCTAATTCCTTTTGCTAAATTTCCATGGAATTCAAAACCAAGATTTTTTAAACGATCATTAGAAACATGGTATGATAATTGATTCATGATTGCTGCATCAACATATTGAATCGATAAGTCTGGGACATAATTGGAAATGATATCAATTATCTCTCGTACTGTTGCGTTAGTAGTCAATGCGTTATAAACCCTCATATCGTACATATCTTTCCGTATAATAAACCCTAACACTTCCATAGCATCGCCCAGATCGAGGTATGGACGGTATTGGTTTAGTGCAGTCCTCCATACCGTTATGGGCTGTCCCATAACTGCCTGCCAACAGAATTTGTTTATCGCCGTATGAAAACGCATACCCACCGATACACCGAAAATCGTTCCGAATCTACACGTAACAAATTTGAGACCTTTTTCTTTGCCTAATGTTTCCAATAATATTTCTGCTTTTAACTTAGAGTCAGCATACGGGCTCTGTGGTATTAAATCGCTTAATGGACAATTCTCATCCACCACTTTTTCTTGCGAACCATAGACACTGGTGGTTGAGATAAAAATCATCGGGCATCCGGACTCAAGACACATATTCGCTACCCGATTCGTGCCCATATAATTGACCCTCTCAACCTGTTCGCCCATCTCAAAGCTTCCCGCTGCATTCGTAATGGCCGCCAGATGCACCACACTATCAGCGCCTGAAAAAACCGCTGCAAAATCAGCCGTGAGAACATCGGCTTCGATAAAACGATATCTCCCATTTGGGGGAAGATTAAACAGCGAGCAGTAACGCTGGCTGGAAAGATCATCGATCATGACGATTTCTGCTTCAGGAAATACTTGGGGAATGTAGCGAATCAGCTTTGATCCGATATGACCTAATGCGCCGGTAACAACAATTTTCATGATATCATCATCTCCTTAAATTAATGTTTTCCATAATTGCTTTTGTCTTTTGTAAGCCAGAGGAGAAATCGAAACGGGGCTGCCATCCCATGATATTTTGCAGGCGTTCCGATGAGAATTTCACATGCTCAATCTCTATGCGGAGACGTTCTTCTGGCCATTCAATATGATTAATTGAACCGCGCTGAAAGACCGTTACAATGGCCTTTGCGATATTAAGGACACTGAGATGCTCACTCCCTGTAGCAAAAAATGTCTCTCCGTACAACTTGGGTTCCTGTGCTGCTCTCCACATAATTTCCGCTGCATCTTCAGCGTACATTACATTCCTTATCTGTTCACCTGACCCAAAAAGCCTGATCTCCTGGTTCATGCAAGCCAAGTGAATAAAGTAATTTATGAATCCGAACTCTGGATACCCCTTACCATATGGCCCATAAAGGTTGGCAAATCTCAATACCACGGTCTTCAGATCATGAATTGAGTGGTAAATCCTGTAATATTTCTCTGCAACACCTTTGTTCGCCGAGTAGATTTCCAAAGGTCTCTCCCAGTGGTCTTCGTTGATGATCTCGCTTAGAGCCTTCCCGATCACCGTGCTGCTCGATGTATAAACCACTACGGCATTTTTGTTCAGCAAACGGACTGCCTCGAGCAATTTCAGGTTGCCAATACAATTGATATCGGCATCGAGGAGGGGATACTGAATGGATAAGGGATGCGAAGTCTGGGCCGCACAGTTAAAAATTACATCCTTCCCTTGAACAATATCTGCGAGGAGCGTTTCGTCGCGCATGTCACCCCGGACAAAGCGAATCTTGTCCCATACCTCACGCAAATTCTTTGTCGTGGCATAAAGATGGGGGTCGAGCGAATCCATCACGGTAATTTGTGCCCCTGGTTCATCCAAACAGCGGTATACGAGATTTACACCTAAGAAACCTGCGCCACCGATTAATAAAATATTCACAGATATCTCTCCATTGTAAGGTCTATACCTTCAGCCAGTGTATAATGGGCCAACCATCCAGTCGCCTCGCTAAATTGTCCGGTATCGGCCACAAAATTACGATATTCAATGGGAAATAACGATGAAGGTGGGTCAACATGCACGAGAGGAACGGCTATACCTGTTTTCAACGCCACTCTTTCGGAAACAAGTCTCATGGCCTGTACTATGGTGTAACCCTGCCCGCTTCCAATAATAAAATGTCGACCGTTCACGGATTCAATATTGCTGGCAGCTTTAAGAAATGCCAGCGCCACGTCTTCCACATACACATAGTCCCGTAATTGATCCCCTGTGCCATAAACAGTAAGCGACTCTCCTGCAAGTGCCTTTCGGATCATCTTATTGAGAATGCCACGGTCTGACTTACTACTTTTGGGTCCCGGGCCATAAACGTTTGCAAGACGAAGGACCGCACCTTTCACAACATCCTGTTTAATATAATACTTAAGATAATTTTCTGCCATTTGCTTGTGAAGATCATATATGGTGATCGGGGTTTCTGGATGGGTCTCGTCGACCGGTAAAAAGACAGGCATACCGACGATGGTGACCGTACTGGAAAAGAGAATGATTTTTTGCCAACCCTTCCTGAGACAGGTTTCAAGCATAAATAACATGGGCATGACGTTGCTCTTCAAGTCATCAACAGGGTTCTTGTTTGCCTCGTACGCGCTTGTCTGGGCCGCCAGATGAAATACGATATCAATATTCATGAGGGCCTTTTCCCAGATGGACATTTCGCGGACATCCCCAACAATGTTATGCACTTTTGCCCTGCCGGCCACAGGTGAAAAAAAGGCACCTGGCTGATCCAGACGCACCACGAAACAATCAACATCCTGCAAAAGATTGACAATACAGGATGCCAGATATCCCCCCCCACCGGTAATCAGGATATGCTTGTCACAAAAACTATTTAAAACTTCACTGTTCGATGTCTGATCCATAGTTTTGTGTCTCTCTTTGCAGTTGTATTACTTTATCGGAGGACCACTCAGCCAATCAAAGCCGATCTTGGGATCGTTATATTGGATACGGATCTCATCATCAGGATTATATATATTTGATGTAATATAAAATAGGTTTACAGGCCCTTGAACAGTTTTACATCCATGAGCAACACCTGGTGGTATCTTTACAACCTGAGGCTGCTGCAAATCACCCATCAAGAAGTCCATGGTTATCTTATACGTGGAGGAATCAGTTCGCATATCGCAAAGCACAACACGGAGCACACCACTGAAAACATACCACCAGTCTGTCTGGATATTATGAAGGTGCCAGGCTTTGATTACCCCGTCAAACATTAACGAGTGGCTACACTGACCGAAACCCTCTTTGAAGAAGTCATCCGTGGTACGGACCATTTCACGGAAAAAACCTCTGTCATCACTGTGCGTGGTCAATTCTTTTAAAACTACCCCGTTTATTGTGCCCATATATCACTTATCCCCTTTTTCCATAAATTTCTTCATCGTGCTAACTACCGTCATTATCTCTTCCGCTCTTAGCTCGGGATACATGGGCAAAGATAGAACCTCCCGTGCAGCCTTTTCTGTCTCGGGCAAACCCTTGCCAGTTACTAACCTCTCTCGGTATGCCGGCTGCAAATGTATTGGTACCGGATAATGGACCAGTGCCCCTATATCCTTAATTCTCAAAAATGCTTGCATGGAGTCACGTTCGACTGAGCGGACAACATAAAGGTGGTGTGCATGGGTTACCCCATCCCTCTCTACTGGCAATGTTAATAAAGTACCAGACAATTCTCTCTCATACAATCCAGCTGTTTGGCTGCGTTTTCTGTTATCATCATCCAAGTGCCGCAGTTTCACCCGAAGGACTGCCGCCTGTATCTCATCAAGGCGTGTATTCCAGCCGGGAATATGGCTCACGTAGCGAGCAGCCCAGCCATACTCACGCAGTAATCTTACCCTATTTGCCAGATCATGATTGTCTGTGACTACCATACCGCCATCACCCAGTGCTCCTAAGTTCTTGGTCGGATAAAAGCTGAAACAGGCAATATCTCCCCATGACCCCACCATTCTGTCATGATACTTCGCACCATGAGCCTGAGCACAGTCTTCAACCACGAAAATGCCGTGCTTCCTTGCAACAATCAGAACCGGATCCATGTCCACCGGCTGTCCATAGAGATGCACAGGTACTATTGCCTTCGTTTTTGGTGTTATTGCCTCCTCAATGGCATCCGCGTTCATGGTATAATAATCAGGCTCAATATCTACAAATACCGGTATTGCCCCTGTCAGTTCAATTGCCGCAACAGTTGCAACTGCTGTGTTGGAAACAGTAATGACCTCATCCCCCCGTGCCACACCACAGGCCGATAATGCTATATGGAGTGCCTCGGTTCCACTGCCTACGCCTATCCCGTGAGCCACACCAATGTAGCTGGAAAATTCACGTTCGAATGCCTTCGTTTCTTCGCCAAGAATATACCATCCTCCATTGAGGACTCTTGCGATCGCCGCGTCAATGTCTTCTTTATACGAAAAATATTGTTGTAATGGGTTACTGCACAGGATCATTCCAGCACCTTCACCTTTGGCACATACACTATCCACTTGCCACCGGACGTAATAAATTTCTGCTCCTTCGCCATAATCTCCTTAGCGTGGTTGTATGCAAATAACAAAGCATAATCAGGGTATTTCGCCAGAAACTCCTCATAGGGTCGTACCGGAATATGGGAACCGGGACTGAATTTTCCCTGCTTGATTGGTGTCGTGTCCGAGATAAAATCTATCAAGTCGGGGCCAATACCGCAGTAATTCAAAATAGTCGTACTCTTTGAAGTGGCGGCATATCCAACAATCCGTTTCCCCTGTATTTTGATATCCTTCAAGATAGAGATCAGAGCATCGCGGGAACCTTCACAATTCCCTTTAAATCTATCGTAGACCGCCGGCGTATCAAGACCCTGTGCCTTTTCTTTTTCAAGATATTCATGCACACTCTTTGAGACAGGACGGGCACCTTTCCTGGCAATTACATATCGCATCGATCCCCCGTGTGTCCATTGGTGTTCCACATCGATAATCTCCATGTCATGCTGCCCGAAAAGGTAGCTTATAGACAGGACTGAAAACAGGAAAACATGTTCATCATAAAACTGGTCATACGATGTATTTTCTATCACATCCCCCATGTATGGGTCTTCGAACATGAGAACACCATTAGGCTTGAGCAATATCTTAATGCCCTCTATGACCGAATGAAGATACGGTATATGGCACATCACATTGGCTCCAAGCAAAGCATCTACCTGTCCATATTTTCCCAAGATTTCGCGAGCCAGCTTCTCATCAAAAAACGCAGATATTGTATTTATCCCTTTTTTTATTGCCGCTTCAGCAACATTCGCCGAGGGCTCAACCCCTAAGTGACGTATATCCTTCTCTCGAAAATTCTGAAGCATAATCCCGTCGTTACTTCCGACCTCTACCACAAAAGGGTTGTCTGTGGGAAGATAGTCCTTTATTACGCGATGGGAATATTCTTTGAAATGAACAGCCATTGCCTCAGATGTTCCTGAGAAGAATGCATAATTCTTATTAAACATCTGTTCTCGTGTAGGCTGTTCCATAAGCTGAACCATTCCACATTTCTGACAGAACGCTATGGCAAGGTCAAAAAAATATTCATTAGCAAACTCATCCTTTCTCAAAAAACCATTTGCAATTGGCATTTTACCGAATGAAATGAACGGCCTGATGTGGGCCTCACATATCAAACATTTTTTCATCTTATTAGCTCCTTCTTCGTTCCTAAAATTATTGTTTCGAATAACCGGTTCCAGCCGGCTGTGCGCCGCCCAGAAGTACCAGCGCTTCATGAAAACCTCGACTTCGGCCCGGTTCCTGTGGTTCCATAACTGTTGAAGCGTCAACTTGATCTTGTACGCTTTCCCCTTCCGGGTATCGAGGCGGGACAACCACGAAAGATCCTGTCGCTGATTCCCGTTATCTTTCGTAGGATTATGACTTTTTATGAGGGTATCACGACTTACAATAATTGTATGAAAGTAATCCCTTTCTTGCTATAGAAGTTTTTTTAAGAATTTTCTATATCCAATTTTTTGAGTGTGTGATGTTTGCACGAATCATTTGGTGATAAAAAATTGTTCATATCTCTCAATGTGCGTTTCGGATCATCTATAGACATAAGAATATTATACAAATCATTCTTTTTATTCTACTGAAATTCGAGGACCTATTTTTTCCAATATCACATACATCTTTGTATGTAAAATTCGAAATACATTTTTATACCATTTGTTTATTTTTTCTAACCAGATAAATATCGTTTTGTTGAACAACAGCAGATTAATGTAAAATGTACTGCGTTGTGTATTCGCCCCGTAGACAATATGAGCAATCTCAGATTCGATTTTGCAGAATTCTTTAAAATCCTTCCGCTTAAGTTTAATGCCAAAGCTTTCAGCAATTATTCTAATTGATTTCTTGGTTGAATTTAAATTTAAAGGAAATCTTAAATCATTCATGTTCCTTATATCATATAATAAATTATATACACTCTTGATGATCAGTACATTTATGGCAATTTTCTCATGCCAAATAAACTCGTCATCTATAAAATAACACTCACTATTTTTAATGAAAGTATTTCCCCAGATACTGTCTACATGTTTTCCGTCAATCATAAATCTGCCTAAATGAACCGAAGAAAATGATTCTAACTTTTGTAGCCAAATCTTACAAGGCTTGAATAATTCCTCTATAGTAATGTTTTCTTCTTTTATCCGTTTCATAATTTGCATATAGAGTGAGAGTTGATCTATCCATTCTTTTTCTTGCGGATTTAAAATCAACTTTTCAGATTCACTTCTTTTTTGATCATATTTATGTATTTTCTTTACCCGTATACCCCTTTCTTTATGTTCGACGATTTGAGTGACCGTATGATATTTTTCCAACCGGTTATTACTATACATTAACCCCATATAATTAAATTTTATTGACATTGTATTATGCTTGCCTGCAAATACAAGAAATGAATTCGCAAAGAAAGTAAGTTTATTGTTTTTATCAAGTTCCAGAAGAACTAATTTCTCATTGAATAGGGGCTTTCTTGTACCCATGTAATCACGTGGTTGGAAAGTTCCAATAATTTCACCAAGCTTAATATTATCAAACGCCTTTTCCGAAAATATGCAAGAAGGGATCTTATAATCCGGATAAGGAAAAAATAATTTAATATCTTTAAAATACTTACTTAATTTTCTTTTAAGCTCATCATAACCAAATGTCCTTTCCCTGTTGCTATATCGCGGATACCCCTCTAAACCATCAAACATGATGCCGGTATGATCTTCACTACTTGATGAAAAGTATTTCAGGCCAAACTGATTTTCGATAGCAATTACGATTATTCCATCTGGAGTCAAAATATCGTGAAAATATTCAAGTACAAAATCGTAAGGGTCTACAGCATTGACATACAGGTTCGAATATTCAAATACCCCAATGCAAAAAATTATATCGAACTTATTTTTGAACTTAATCTCTTGAAATGGGGCACAAATAATTGATACATTATCCATATTTTTTGTGCGCAAACGAGCAAGCCTGGCTCGTATCTCACTGCCCTCTATCGCCAATACATCTTCAAACGTCTCTCCGAGAAAGCGCGTGATAGCGCCGCACCCACAACCAACCTCTAAAACTTTTTTTATATTATTGAAGTCAAAACCTCTTAAAAGTTGTGATCTTTTACGCGATAAATGATACTCGCTTGACCAATCTTTTATATATCGTTCGAGTTCGTAGGAATTAGAACTAAGATCGGTTGCTTTTAAAAATACTTTTTCCAAATATTGTTCATAGAACTGACCTTCTGAGTAAACAAATTTATCTTTTTCATCCAGTACCCATACCGAATATTTATTTATCTTAACGTTGTTTTCTATCTTATTTCTCATATGTAACTCCAACCTAAATATACTCTAAAATTATTTATAACTTTAATTGAATTGTTAGCTTATCTTTCCATATTGTGATTGTTTCACATTATCTGAAAAGCCTTTCCTTCCTTGATCCCTATCTGCGATAAGGTGGTTGCAAATTTCAAATCATTTCTCATTTGCACGATTCTATGATTTGCTTTAATATGGTTTTTGACACCTGACCAAATTACATATATGTAAATATTCCCCTGAACTAAACATCATCTCGATTGTCAGCGATCTATTACTTAAACATTCCTTCCTTATATAACAATATTGCGTATATATTCGTCATTTTCTTATTTTTTGTAATGCCCACTCGGTTAAGAAAGATATGTCCTCCCTTTCAAGCCCAAAAATAGAAGGTTTGTAATATAACAACCCAATAATCATGCAAAAATACACTATTCCGGAAAAAAGAATGTTAATTACTATGTGATGTTGAAGCACACGTAGCCTGTCTACGAAAAGCATTGCGCTCGCCGATAAAGCCAAGAATAGTAAAATAGTAATTATCTGATGAAATACATAGTGCAAGAAATTAAGTCTCAAGAGTCTACAATTAAAGTATAGTTGAACATTCACACCAATAAATTGCATAATTACCATCTTAATTGCCAAACCAGTTGCCCCAGCATTTAAACCCATTTTACTTTCAGGAGCGATAAGAAAGTATCCTACCGGTATGCCAATGAGCATAAATAAGATGCCAATTTTACTGTATAACCCGGTATGGCCCGCAGCCATATAAACAGCCCCACTTAACTGTCCATATGTCTGGTGTATTGGATAAAACGACATAATAATTAAAGACCAAAGAGCACCATTAAACTGGTGACCCCCCATGATGTATATTACCTTATCCGCTTGTATGGCTATAAAGCACGCTACCATTGCTGCAATTGAATAAAGCAAAGGAACATAACGTTTAAAAAGGCTGGACATTTGGTCATAATCTTTTTTCCCATATGCAATCGAAAATTCACGCCAGATCAAAGGGGTCATCGCGCCAGTGAAGACAAAACAAGCAGATCCAATCAGGTAAGATAATCCGTAAAAACCCTGCTCCACACTGCCACTAAAATATTGCAACAGCCACCTATCCAAGATCCCGACTATGAGCGCAACCACAGAGAATAAAAACAATGGATGACTGTAGCCGTAAAATTCGTTTAAGTATATTTTTATTTTACTAATGGATAGCCAAATGTGTTGTTTAAATGAGTATCCTTTTCTGTCTAAAATTAATTTAATAGTAATAACAAGAAAAATTATGATGATATAATTATAATAAAATAGCGAATCTAAGTTCAGTTTATTTGAAAAATAAAGCAGCAATATAAGAAATAGGCCGAATAATTTTTGGACCATCCGCGCTATTTCCGAAGATACAGTAATACCGTAGGCATCAGCCATACGATTAGATACAACGCTATTAAACCAGGTTAAAATCCCCAAAAATGCCGCAAGATAAATATAAAATAATTTTTGATCAGGCCATACTAATGAATGTATAGAACATGCTTGGGTCACGAATACAAATACCACGACGACGAGAGAGATTATGCACGAATAATATAAATAAAATGAAACAAGACCGAAATCATTTTGTCTCTGAGAAAGCTTAGTATAAAAGCATACCGATGTGCCCATATCAAGGAAATCAAAAAATTGTTGAAAAAAATTGTTAAGGTAATTGAAATTCCCATATAAACTGGGACCAAGGCCCCTTGGAATAATCGCTTGTGTCCCTAAACCAATAATAAGTCCAAAAACATTAGAAATAATCTTGAAGATATATCGCTTCTTTAGGGAGTCTTCACTTCTCCACGATCCTACCTGGGCGTTTATTTCATGCTCTCGCAAAATTTTTAAATATCCTATTATTTTTCTTAAAGTTTAATACTCATCGGATTTATACACTTAATAAATAATTAATCATCACTTCAGGCTTTCCGATATTCTTCTGTAAAAAATCATCTTTTGCTTTTTTTACAGCATCCTGCATCCACCATTTTTCAGGATCTTCTTTGACGCTCTCCACAAAATGAGCTGCTGCAATTGGATTCGTCTGACATATACCCACTGAAATCAACGAGTCAAAAAAATCTGAATACGCGTTGCTAAGGTAATATGTCTCCGGATTAAAGAAAAAAATCGTCGGGATATTCATGATAATCGATTCAAGGTGGGCAGTCGATATGTAATCAACTATCACAAGGTTTGATTGAAGCATAAGCAATTTACAAGACGCACTTGTGTTGTCGAAATTCTTCACATGTTTTAAATATGGGTCCAACATAAATTTCATATCATAGCACAGCCAACGATCAGAACTAGATTTTGGATACCACCTGAATCGCATTTCACGCTTCGTTTCATAGCTCAAATTCTCAAAAAAAGAACGTATAAACTCAATATATTTAGGAGCATTCTCGGCACTTTCTCCATAAGATGCCGTATAATTTGGCCTTTTAACTTGCGGAACACCACTGACATAGCAGATCTTATGTCTTTTCTTTGGTTTATTATCCAATTTAAATTCGAATAAGGATGCACCTTTAACAATGTTGTTAATCTTATTGCTATGCCATCCTATTGATACAAATATATCTGACAGTGAAGCTTCTTTGGGAATTAAACTTCCAATCCATGGATGTTCAAAATAATTATGCTCATTATAGATATGATTAACGCCTCGCTCCTTAAGCAAGGCCAGTGCAATACATAGACTGTTACTACTCACCCAAGTTTCATTTATAACAAATAACAAGTCTTTATATTTATCAAAATAATTTGTATAATGTTTTTCTACCTTTTTAAAATATTCGACAAATATTTTCGGAAAGCAATATTCCATCGATGCAAAAAAGAAACGGTCAAATTTATCAAAATCTTCTTGCTCTTCAGATAGGAATTTCCTGTTATCCCCAAAATAAATATCATCATATTTCAGATCTATTTTTAATGTTATCGGATAGATTGAACCTTTACTTTTTATCAACAACAAATTTAAATATTTTGTTGAAAATAAAGAATCAATAATTCCTACCCTATGGGCATTATGCGAGTAATACTTTTCGAGAAGCTGTCTTTTTACTTTTTCTAATGTCGTTTTTGATAAATCCTGTTTTAATAAGCGGAGAACGATAGATTTCTCTGAATATCTTTTATTATTATAAATAAAATTACTATCTATATGTTTTAATCCAACTGGATAGAAATTATGCATATAAAGACTGAAAATTTGTTCCTGACCATAATGAGAATGCTGGAAAAAGTTGCGTTGGTCGTCAAAATCCAACGGGATGTAGTAAGATATTTTTGAAAGCACATTACAATCGTGCTTATCCACATCGAAATACAACTCGCAATTTTCAAATATTTCATGTAAAAAAGTTATATATCTTTCAAAAGATATCGATAACGCCCTTCTCCAAAAAAGCATGCTATAATTTGTGCCATGTATTTGATTTAAACGCTCTGCTAGTATATTGACGTATTTATCAAATTTAAGCTGTACGAAGTTGTGATCTTCCTCCAGATCAGAACAGGATTTACGCCTATAAGGGGCGACTATTACATCATCATAATCTAAAATATGCCCATCTTTTGTTAATTGATGATAAACAAAGGGTTCTACAATGAAAAGGCGTCTAGAGCATTCAATCCAAAGATTTCTATAATCTGAAACAATAAAATTATATTTCATTTTCTTTTACAAATTAAGGATAGTGATGAAATTTATTATTATCCTTAACCCCGCTTCCCCGCTTTTTTCCGGATGAAATTGACATCCATACAGATTGCCGCACTTCACCGCTGCCGAGATGACCCTGCCGTCGTAATCGCAGTCGGCAAGCCTGTGTTCAGGACTCGCGGGAACAGCCGCGAACGAGTGCACGAAATACACCGCTGTTCCCGGTGATACCCCGGCAAGGATCGTCTCGTTCCAGTCCGTCCCTGGAGTCGGTGGAAGCAGATCATTCCAGCCGATGTGCGGTATTTTGTGCGGCTTGCCGTCCGTGGCAGTGGGCGGGATCGCCACGACGTTTCCGGGGATCAGACCCAGGCCTTCGTGCACCCCGAATTCCTCGCTGGCCTCGAGCATCATCTGCATCCCGAGGCAAATACCCAGGAACGGCCTCCCCGTCCTCGAATATTTCCGAATCGGTTCCGGGAAACCACCGGCCGACAATCCTTCCATCCCGTTCGAAAAAGCGCCTACCCCGGGGAGAACAAGCCGATCCGCCTTGTCGACATCCGACGGGGAAGTCGTCAGTAGTACTTCGGCACCGCAATGCTCGAACGCACGGCAAACGCTTAAGAGATTCCCGATTCCGTAGTCAATTACGGTTACCTGTGGCCTTTTCATGCCTCGACATTCCTGACCTTTATCCCCCGGGAGATCGCTTCCCGGCGAAGGTCCATCACCGTGATTTCCCCGTAATGGAAGACACTGGCCACGGCGACCGCGTCGGCATGTCCCGACTCGACCACTTCCGCGAAATCGGAAAAACCTCCCATCCCACCGCTCGCGATAACGGGGATCATCACTCCCGTCGACACCTCGCGCACCAGTTCGCAGTCGAAACCTTTCCGTGTGCCTTCCCTGTCAACTGACGTCAAAAGAATTTCCCCCGCCCCGAGACGGCATCCTTCCCTTGCCCATTCAACGACATCTACCCCGGTTTTTTCCCTACCGTTGTCGCAGTAGGCTTCCCACTTCCGATCGCCGATCCTTTTCGCCTCGATGGAAAGGACCATGCATTGCGATCCGAATTTACTTGAAATATCCTGAATCAATCCGGGGCGTTTGATCGCAGCCGTGTTGACGGCCACTTTGTCTGCGCCAGCGCGAAGAGCCTCCCGAACGTCTTCGACGCTCCGGATGCCTCCGCCAACAGTTATCGGGATGAAAATATCTTCCGTTGTTTGCCGAACAATATTCAGCAGGTTATTTCGTTCATAAAGACTTGCGACAATATCCATGTAGATGATCTCATCGATCCCTTGGTCGTAATATCCCCTTGCAAATACATTCGGATTCCCTATCTTTCTTAACCCCTCCAGGTGAATGCCTTTTATAAGATTCGAACCCTTTACATCCAACCTTGCAATAATTCTTATACTGCTCAAACATTGCTCCAGGACTCTTCAAATACGGTGTGTCTTAATTTCCACACACCATTCTTCCTTTCCCATAAGTGGGGAGAACGGAATTGATCCACTAGGCTCATAAAATAATCTCTGTCCATTTCGGGTTGTTCAAACATTTTCGTGGCTATTGGATAATCTTTTTCTGAAATGCTCATATAATTGAAAACTTCTTCGGCAAACCTCTCCGGAAATTCTCCATCGAACTTCTTCACCAAGGCTACACCCTCTTCCCTGGTTATTTCTTCATTCCGTATTTCCTGCGCCGAATCATAGGTAGCTCTACCTATTCCGAATTTAATATATGTAGTGTAGTAGTGAAAATCATCGATGCGGTCATCGATACTATTATACTTACTATACGTTCCTGGGGTTCTTTCAGGGGAGGCCTGGAATCCGCCATGCTCAACCGCATAGTAATAACATTCCTGCGGGTGCCACTTTAAATAATAGCCAAGATAATGAACTTCTACTTTCAGTCTGGAAAGTTCCTCGGGATTCGCGGGATAATACGACTGCAGATCGTTTTGATCGATCCCGAAATATTGTTGAAGATCGGCAATCGATGTTCCCCCGAGATAAATTTTCTTCTTATCGTCAGCAGAAAAATAGGACCAATCACGGACCGCCGAACGGGAATCAGCGATCGGATTACCGTATTCGGCCTCGTTTTCCCCGTAGAAAATGAGGGGGATCTTGTAAAGAATCGAAAGTTTGGGAGCCAGAGATTTCTGCCCGAAGATAAATGGCTGGAACGGGTGAAACAGATTTTCGACCGCCAGTCGGGTCAATAAACGATGAACCTTACCGTTCGGTGTACATAAAAAATTATCGAACCCGGCATGAATCCAGGACTGGAAATTTTTCCATCCCCACTCCGTGTAGATATGAGGCGACCAGGTTATTGTCAGTGGATGCATCCCGTATTTATATTTCAAGACATGCGCCTGGAAAAAACTGTCCTTTCCCCCGGAACCGGGGACGATGCAATCATACCAACCGTCGTGCCGTCGATACCGGTCACAAAGGTCCTTCAATTCCTTCTCCCGATTCTTCCAGTCGATTGATTTAATCTTCTGCTCGCTCACGCGGCAGGCGTCACAAACCCCCTGATCGTCGAAATTGATGGTTTCTTTCTTGCTATCCCTCGTATGAGCGTATTCGATCGTGGAATTCGGGCGTTGGTTGGAAATGACACATTTTTTACAGAATTTTACCTCCCGCGGGAGACCGTATTTGACCTCCAACGCTTCTTCCATGCCTTCAAATTTTCCCGATACCACCTTGCCCGGAAATTCATATCTTGGCATTTTCTTCCCCCGACCTTAGGTATCTGAAAAACATCAAATCCGTCCCGGTATCGACCCCCGGTTACCACGTGGGTGTGTTTCTCAAGGCCCTATCCGATCCGGGTTGCGCGATATCATCGCGATGGAGGAAATGACTTGTTCTATCTCGGTATCGGAGATTCCCACCGAACAAGGAAGACTGAGGCCGTCACGGTTGAGCCGTTCGGCCACCGCACAGTCTGTCGCGTAAGATCCGCGGTGGGCGGGGGAAAGGTGCATGGGCTGCCAGAGCGGACGGGCCTGGATGCCTCTCCCGTCCAGGTGGCGCAGGAGGGCGCGGCTGTTCGTACCGGCCTTTTTTTCATCCACGAGTATGGAGTACAGCCAGAAGGTGCTGAATGCCCCCTCCGGCTCCTCCGGGCAGCGGATGCCCGGGATCTGTGAGAGAGCCCTCGTATAGGCTCCGGCCGTCGCACGCTTTCCGGCCACATGGCTTTCCAGCTGTTCCATCTGAGCAACCCCGATGGCAGCCAGCACATTGGTCAGGCGGTAATTGAACCCCACCTCCCCGTGGACGTACTCCACGGGGTCGTCCTTTGCCTGGGTCGTAAGGTATCGGGCGCGCCGGGCCAGGTCCACATCGTCCGTGACCATCATCCCGCCGCCGCCGGTGGTCAGGATCTTGTTCCCGTTGAAGCTCAGGCAAGCCATCCGCCCGAATGAGCCCGCGGGACGGCCCTTATAGCGCACGCCCAGGCTTTCGGTGGCGTCCTCCACCACGGGAAGGCCGAAAGCCTTTGCCTCCTCCAGGATGGGATCCATGTCGCACGGGTGGCCCAGGACGTGGACGGGAAGGAGGGCGGCCACGCGACGACCGGTGTGCCGGTTCTTCAGGGTTCCCCCCGTGTAGGTGCAATCCTTCCGCAGGAAGTCTCGCAGCTTCTGCGGGTCCATCTGCCAGTACCGTGGCTCCGAATCCACGAAGACGGGCCATGCACCCAAGTAACGGACGACATTGGCGGGGGCGATGAAGGTGAGATCCGAAACCACCACCTCGTCATCCGCCTCCACGCCGGCGAGCTTGAGGGCGATGTGCAGAGCAGCCGTCCCGTTCACCGTTGCCACGGCATGGTCGGCCCCAAGGGCCGCGGCCGTCATGCTCTCGAACCTGCCCACGAAGGCCCCCACGGAGGAGACCCAGTTGGTGTCCAGGCACTCCTTCACATAGGCCCATTCGTTCCCGCGCAAGCAGGGCACGGAGAGGGGGATGAACCCCTTGCCGGAGGGAATCCCGGGCTCCCGGACGCTCATGGAACCTCCGCTTCCCCGTCCCCGGGGTCACACATGGTACCGCTCCGGATCGTAGAGGTGGGCGTGCTTCTCGAGCCAACGGGCTGTGCGCGAGAGCCCCTGCTCCAACGGAACCAGGGCCTCCCAGCCCAGAAGGCGCCTGGCCTTCGATGGGTCGGAGAGGAGAACCATGACCTCGCTGTTGTCCGGGCGCAGTCGCTCCTGCTGCTGAACAACGCGTGCTTTCACTCCAAGCGCCAAGCAGGCGGCGTCGAAGAGTTCCCCGATCGAGACCGTTTGTCCCGTGCCAAGCTGGATCACCTCGCCCTCGATGCCCTCAACCTCCGCGGCCTTTAAAAAGCCCTCCACCGTGTCCTCCACGTAGGTCAGGTCACGCTTGGGGTCCAGCCGGCCGAGCTTCACTTCTTTCCTCCCCGCGAGAAGCTGTACGAGAAGGGTCGGGAGGACGGCGCGGGTAGACTGGCGCGGGCCGTAGGTGTTGAAAGGCCGCAGCGTCACCACGGGTACTTTGAAGGAGCAGTAGTAGGCCTCGCAGAACTTGTCCGCCGCGATCTTTGAGGCGCTATAGGGCGACTGGCCCTGGAGGGGGTGGGTCTCGCGGATGGGGAGGCTGTCCGGCGTCCCGTAGACCTCACTTGTGGACGTGTTCAATATCCGCCGGCATCCCGCTCGCCGGGCGCCCTCCAGCACGTTCAGCGTGCCCTTCACGTTGGTGTCAACGAAGCTCTCCGGTGCCATGTAGCTGTAAGGGATGGCGATGAGGGCCGCCAGATGAAAGACGGTGTCCACGCCCCGGCAAGCCTCTTCCACGAAGCGGGCGTCGCGAATGTCACCCAGCCGTACGTCGAGGCTCTCCCTGACCGCCGGTTCGGCGCCATCCAACCAGCCCAACGATCCGTTCGAGTTATAAAAGCAGAAGGCTCGCACGTCGGCACCCAGCGAAACCAGGTGCTCGGCGAGGTGGCTCCCAATAAAGCCGTCGGCACCCGTCACCAGAACCTTGCGTCCCGTCCAGTTCACGGCTTGTCCCCCTCTCCACGCGCCCGCCGTAACTCCTTCGGGTGGCCCACATCGATCCAGTCATCCTTGATGGGGAACGCGCCCACCGCTTCCCCACGGTCGAGGCACTCCTCGACAAGGGTCGGCAGGGGAAAGTACGTATCCTGTGGTACCCTTTCCACCAAATCCGGTTCGAAGACATAGATGCCCGCATTGGCGAGCCATGTCTGCGTCGGCTTTTCTCGAATCCCCGTGATCCGGTCGCCTTCCCGCTCCACAACCCCGTAGGGGACCGTGTGGACGTATTCGTGGACGCCCACCGTCGCCTTGAACCCCCCGTCCGCATGGAAGCCCAACATGTTCCCGATGTTGAACTGGGTCAGCAGATCCCCGTTCAGCATAAGAACTGGATGGTCCGGTTTCTCGGGGAGGAGCGAAAGCGCGCCGCCCGTGCCGAGGGGCTTTTCTTCTCTCACGTACTCGATATCGCAACCCAGTTCGGCCCCGTCCTTGAAATAGCCCTCGATCATATCTCCCATGTAGTTGACCGAAAGGAAGATGCGGCGAATGCCGAATCCCACAAGGTGAAGCACAATACGCTCCAGGATCGGGCGGCCAGCCACTTTGATCATCGGTTTAGGGACCGAATCAGTGATGGGTCGCAACCGCTCGCCGCGCCCACCCGCCATGACAACCGCCCAGTTGGGACGTATCGAGGCCCCCAGAATCTCCCGTAAAAGGTGAAGCCCAATAAGCCGCCCGGCCTCGTTGACAATGGGGATCTGTTGCAAGGTACACGCCCGCATCAAGTCGAGAACTTCCGTGCGGCTTGCAGAGGGACCGACGGCCGTAAAGCACCGGTGCATGAATCCGGAGGCCGCATCCTCCAGAGAGGCACCCGAAAGGATCGCCCTTCGAATATCTCCGTCGGTCAGCGTCCCCAGAAGCGCGCCATCGGGGCTCACGACGAGGACGATTTCGAGGGACCCGCGGTCCAGAACTTCCATCGCGGTCCGCAGGGATGCACTCTCTGAAACGACAGTCTCTTCGAAATTTTGCGGCATTGGTTCCTCTTCTTCTATCGGATCGGCCGCGCAGGTACGCCTGCTACCACGACGCCGGGCCCGACATCCTTCACGACGACGGCCCCCGCGCCGACGATGGCGCCTTCGCCGATTCGGATGGACTGCCTGACCGTCGCCCCCGCGCCAATGTGGGCGCCTATCCCAACCTGCACAGTACTGGCAAGCCTGGCCCCTGTCGCGATATGGGCATGGTCCCCGACGACGCAATCGTGCTCCACGATGGCGCCGCTGTTCACGATAACGTTCTTCCCGAGAACGGCGCACGCGTTCACGATAATCCCGGGCAGCAATTGGCAGCCGGGTCCAATTCCCGCCCAGCGCGAGACCAGGGCAGAGGGGTGGCGCACCGTAAGGGGGTTCAGGCGGCAGGAGCAGCCAAGTTCGAAGAGACGTCTCCTCGGCCCATTGTCTCCCACCCCGCCGAGCCCCACCACGAAATGAGTGATGCCCGCCGCCGCCATCCCGCCCAGCAGGTCGTCGCCGCCGAGGACGGGGACGTCCAATATCTTCTGCCCGTGGAGTGAGGAATCCGGGTCGAGAACCCCCCCGATCTCCGCGAGGCCGGACTCCCGGATGCAGTCGATGAGCACACGCGCGTGGCCGCCGCCTCCAAGAATTGCGCAGCGGGGCAGACCCGGCTTCGTCTTTGCCGGATTCATATGCCCCCCTCCGGAATGGCAAGGTCATGAAAACGCTTCATCAGGAGGCCGCCTGAGAGCGGCACCTCCGCGAGTTTCCGTACGATGCGGCGAGAAGCCCTCCCGTCGCCGTAAGGGTTGGCCAGGCCCTGAAGGGATTTCCGAAAACCGGGATCCGTGGCACGGCGGATGCCCTCTCCGATTTCATCCCGTCGGTAGCCGACGTCGATCACGTTTGCCCCGCGCACCCTTCCGCGCTGGCGGCTCCCCACGTTCACCACGGGGAGGCCGAAGGACGGGGCTTCCAGGAGGCCGCTGGACGAGTTCCCCACCATCGCGGCGCAGAGGGCGAGGACGCTGAAGTACCCCTCCGTGCCCAGGCTCTCCACCGCCTGCGCCGAGGACTCTTTGCGCACGAAGCGCTTGATGCATTCACGGATGACCCTGCCACCGGTGTCCGCGTTGGGCATCGTGAAGACGACCGGCCGCCCCGAGGCCCTGAGGGCCGCCAGGAGTTCCCCGGCCTGACGCCCCGCGTCCTCGTACTCCAGCGTCGCGGGGTGGAACGTGACGAGGAGCGTTTCCGGCGTGACGCGCAGGCCGAAGCGGGACTCCAACGCTGCCGCCGTGAGCCGCTTCACGGAGGCGAGGTTGTCCAGCGAAGGGGCGCCGGAGACCGTCACGCGCCAGGGTTCCTCCCCCATCTGCACGAGCCGTCGACGGTACTCCTGCGTGGCGGCGAAATGCAGGTGGCTCAACTTCGTCATGGAATGCCGCAGGGCGTCGTCGATGACGCCTTCGGTCAGCTCTCCCCCGTGGATGTGAGCGACCGGAATCTTGAAGGGAAGCGCAGCGAGCGCGGCGGCGTGCATCTCGAAGCGGTCACCGAGGACCACCAGGATGTCCGGGCGGGAGCGCGAGAAGACTTCCGCAAAACCCGCCGTCCCCCGCGCCATGGACTTCGCAATGGCCGCGGGATCATCTGAGTTCGACAACATCTTCACCCTCTCGGCGATTTCAAAATCGTCCGCCTCGATGGCCTTGACCGTCATCCCGAAGAGTGGCGAGAGGTGCATTCCCGTTACGAGGAGCCGGAGCGCGAGGCCCGGCTCGGCCTGAATGCGACGCAGCAGCGGAAGATAGATGCCGTAGTCCGCCCGGGAGGTGGTTACGACGCCGAGAGTTCTCACCCGAGCATCTCCCATTCGAAAAGCGTTCCCGAGGGAACCGCAACCCGCATCTTCCGCCCAAGCAGGCGCTCACGCATGCCGGGGGGTATGCCGGTGCCAGGCCGCTTGGCCGCAATGTGCTCCGGCCCGAGAACCGTACCGGCCGAAATGTCGCAAGCCGCCACGAGACTCTTGCGCGCCGCCAGGGCGGTTGTCTCCTCGCCAGCCCCGGGGCGCTTCTCGCCGTCCCCGAGGGCCGATTCGGCGACACGGATCCCGCGAACCATCTCAGCCAGTTCCGCCGGCTCGAGCGACGCGCGATGGTCGGGCCCGGGCATTTCGCGATCAAGCGTCAAGTGTTTTTCAACCACGCACGCCCCAAGGGCCGCCGCAGTGATGGCCGCCGCCATGCCGGGTGTGTGGTCGGAAAAGCCCACGGGGAACCCGAACGAGGACCTCATCGATGCCATCGCGCGCAGGTTCGCTTCCGCCGGGTCGGCCGGGTACTCGCTGACGCACTGCAGGAGGACGAGCTGGTTGTTGCCCGATCGCGCGAGGGTCTCGACGGCCGCGTCGACTTCCTGGAGCGTCGCCATCCCTGTGGAAAGGATGACCGGCTTGCCCTTGCCGGCGACGTGAGCCAGGAACGGGAGGTTGGTCAGCTCGCCCGATGGAAGTTTGAAGGCAGGGAGGCCGAGTGATTCGAGGAAGTCGCAGCTCCCCTCGTCGAAGGGGGTAGACAGGAAGAGGACTCCGCGGCTCTCGCAGTGGGCGGTGAGGGCACGATGGTCCTCTTCGGTGAGTTCCAGACGCCTGAGCATCTCGTACTGGGTCCCTGCATCCCCCGTGGCTCGAATCTGATACCCAGCCTTCGGTGCATCCTTTGTGACAAGACGGTCCGCCTTGAAGGTCTGGAACTTGACGGCGTCGGCGCCGGCGGCCGCGGCCGCGTCGACGAGCTTCAGGGCAAGATCCAGGTTCCCGTTGTGGTTGACGCCGGCCTCCGCGATGATGAAGCAGGGATGGCTTGGCCCGATCTTCCTTCCCGCGATTTCGATGCAGGGGACCTCTCGCGCCTCCAGAATCGCACTCGCAACGGCGAGGTCGATATGTGTATCGACATCCACCGAGCGGTTGGCGGGCATCACGAATCCCCGCGTCGATCCCGTCATGAAACTCCCTTCTTTCCGCAGCATCTCCGGTGATGCCACATAGACGGCACCATTGGGCCGGTAGGCGACTCCAGCGATCTGCCGCTGATGAGCGTTCTTTGCTGGAAGCACGGTGCTCAGGCAGCCGTCCTCCGCCATCCGGTAGAACCATTCGAAAGGGTGCTCCGCAGCACAAACGGAGATGACAGGAGCTTCCGCCCCCAGGTGCAAACGGATGGCGCCAAGGATATCCTCCGCTTCGACAAGGGGACTCGTGGGCTGTAGCAGGACGACCGAGTCAAATGCACCGCCAATCGTGTCGAGGGCGTGGAAAACAACGTCCATCGTCCTCGCCTCGTCCGTCGCCAGCTGAGCAGGGCGAAGGAAGGGCACTTCGGCCCCCCATTCGCGAGCTGCATCGGCAATAGCAATATCGTCCGTGGAACAGACCACCCGGCAACCCGGCCCGAGAACCGAGGCTGCTTGACGGGCGACCCGCGCGGCGCGCCCCACGAGCGGGATGCCCCCCAACCTCGTGAGGTTCTTGCCGGGGAACCCTTTTGAACCCCCTCGGGCGGGGATAAGGAAGAGAATTGCCTGCTTCATTGACTGGACCGCGAATGGGGAAAACTAATAATAGGCTGGCTCAATTTCCCACGGACAGATGGTCGTCGCCCAGCGGCTTCCCCGACTTTTCCCAGGGATGTTCCAGAAGCAATACGATAAGTACAGAAAGAAGGAGCATTGTTGCCGTCACCAGTATCACTATCACAGCCCTTTTCGGTCCGGACTTCCGCTCCGGAGGGACCGCCCGGTCGATCACCTGGATGACGACGGCGTCTCTCGCTTCCTCCAGTTTCGCCAGTTCGTATTGCTTCGACAGAAGTTCGAAAAGGGTTTCGTTGTACTTCAGCTGTCTGAATTTCCGGAGGTATTCCGTCCCCATCTCGGGGACCCGCCCCGAGGACATGAGTGGATCGAAACCGCTCCCCCTGGATGTCTCGACTTTCTCCAATTCGATGCGAAGGGCCCGGATCTCCTCCTCGACTCTCTGCAGGTCGGGATTCTGGGCGGTCGCGAACGAGCGCAGGACCTTGGCCTCGACCTCCTTCACCGCGATGCCCGCCCGAAGACGCGCGATCCCCTCGATGATGGCTCTCGCCTGGGCGTCGACTTGGAACATCCCCGTACGCTGCTGGAACCCCTTGACCTCCTCCTCGGCGCGGGCAAGCGACACCTTCGTCTGCCCGAGCTGGTCCTCGAAGAACATGCGCCGCTGACCGGCTTCCGAGATCGCCAGCCCGCCGGCCAGGGATTTCAGCTCCTCGACGAACGCGTTGGCCATGTCGGCAGCCCGTTTCGGGTCCCGGTCTTCCACTGTCAGGGTTATGATCCCGCTCTTCCGGTCCTCCTGGACCTTGAGGTATCCGACGAGATTCTTCCGGGCATCCTCACGGTATTTTCCCTTGTAGAGTTTCATCAGCTCGAACCGGTCGACCACGCGGTCCAGGACCGTCCGGGACTTCGTCATCGCCACGAACAACTCCCCTTGGGATTTGCTGCCTACGGCTCCGCCCGCCAGCGCGATCAGTCCTCCCGCCTGGCCCATCAACTGGGCTGCAAGATTGCTCCCTTTATCCTGGGGAGGAAGGATCCTGGTTTCCGCTTTGTAATAGACGGGGAGCAACAGGGAGACGACCACCGCGACGGCGGCGGAAACGGCGGTAATTCCAAGAATCAGCCGCCGCCTCCGCGACACTGCGCGGAACAGTTCCGTCAGGTCGATTTCATCCTCGCTAGCCACCCTGCGGGACTCCATTTCCTGATTCATGATGGGCGATCCTCAGAACAGCGCGACCACAACGCCCGCAGACACGGCGATCTGGAAGATGATCTGGGTTATATCCTTGAACTCCCGCAGCCAGGCAGTCCGGTCCAGCTTCTCGGGGACCACGATGCTGTCGCCGGGCTCGAGGAGCGGCTTCCCGTCCCTCGTCGTATACGTCGCTTTGGAAAAGAGGAAGAGGCCGCCCTCCCTCGGCTGGACCGCCGACCCGTTCACCTTCAGGACGAAGATCCGGGCCTTGTCGGCGGATTCCGTGAAGCCTCCCGCCATCTCGATATAGTCCGGAAGGGCCTTCGCGGGATCGAACACGAACGCCGTCTGGTTGAACACGGCGCCGAGCGTCTGGAGACTCCGGGGATTCTCCGGGATGAACAGGGAATCCCCGTTCTCGAGATCGATGTCGTAGATGGAGTTCCGCAACGCCGCGAGCGAGCTGATCTCCAGCACCATCCTCCCGGTCGCCTGCACGGACTTCAGCTTCGTGATCAGTTCCTTGCTCTGCAGGATCTCCGCCTCCCTCGCCTTCAATTCCTCGGGAGACGCCGCCGCGGAGAGGTTGGCCGACCCGCGGGCGATCAGGTCCCGCTCCAGCCGCTCGATCGATTCCATGAGCCTTTTCTGCTGGAGCTCCCGGACGCTTTCCCTCGTGAACTGGGCGCCCCTCGGGTAAGCCTTTTCCGTGAACCCGCCGGCCCGCTCGATCAGGGAGGAGAGCTTCTCCCCTCTCCGGACCGTGTACGTTCCGGGGAAACGGAGTTCGCCCAGGACCGCGACCTGGCTGTACATTCTCCACTCCGGGATGGTGCGGACGAAAATCAGGTCGTCTTCCTGCAGGGGCAGGTTCGCGACAGGATCCCCGGCGATCGCCTTCTCCAGGTCGACGTTCCTCTTCTCGACCTTCGGGCCCGCTTCGCTGACGTGCAGCCGGGTCAACTCCGCATCTTTCAGGTAGGAGTAATATTTCGTGCCGCCGGAGAGCGCGACCAGATCCTTGACCGTCATGCCGGGGGTGAACCCGAACTCGCCTTCCCGCTGCACGGCCCCGACGATGCGAACGGTCCGTTGGTCCTTGACGACCTGGAAGACCCTGAGAATATCCCCGGAACGGAGATCGACCTCTTTTTCCTTCGCCTCCTCGAGGTCGGATTCGAAGACGACCTGCCGGTTGTTGTTCACGATCCGTTCGATCTGGAGGCGCCCCTTGAACGCCACCGTGTTCAACCCCCCCGCCAGCTCGACCAGCTGGGATACGACCCGTTCCCCTTTCAGCTCGTACAGGCCGGGAGAGTTCACGTTGCCGGCAATGGCCGTCACCGGTCCGACCGGAGGGATGAAGATCACGTCCTCCGGCTGGAGACGCTGGTCACCGGTTTTGTCTCCCCGCCGCAGGAAATCGTACATGTCGAAGTGCGCGACCGGCTTCCCCCCCCGGCGGATCTGGATGTCCCTCATCGATCCCGACTTGGTCGGTCCGCCAGCCTGGATCAGGACGTTGACCACCGTCGCGAGGGAGGAAACCGTGTAGGCCCCCGGCTGCCGCGCGCTGCCAACGACGTAGACGGACATCGTCCTCAGCGCCCCGAGGGTGACGTTCATCTCGAACCCGCTGTAGTACCTGGAAAACTCCTTCTGCAGGACTTCCCTGGCCTGTTCGAAGGTCACTCCCCCCAACGCGACGACACCGACCTTCGGCATCCGCACCGTGCCGTCCCGCTCGATCGTGAGGTTCCACGCCCCTTCGACTTTTCCCCAGACCCTGACTTTCACCTCGTCCCCGGGA
>Ga0315278_10000740_pt1 | contig 28402 bp, 33 predicted proteins | sample YL17G06_0_MG_FD_203880 | JGI IMG/M metagenome (GOLD analysis project Ga0315278, IMG submission 203880) | Sediment microbial communities from Yellowstone Lake, YNP, Wyoming, USA - YL17G06_0 | ecosystem: Environmental > Aquatic > Freshwater > Lake > Sediment | place: USA: Wyoming | collected... | reverse complement strand
ATACAATTTTTTCGCTCCCGAGTTCGCAACTTTCGCCCGAGGTCAGCCATGAGTGGTAGGCACGGTCCATTGAGCACCCCCTCGAAGGTGCTGGACATGCGCGGCTCGTGGCGCGGCAAAGCGCGGGAAGATCAGGGAGAGCCTCAGCTTGAAACCTGCCTGCCGCGTCCGCCGGCGGAGTTGACGGCGGCGGGTCGGGTGGTTTGGAAGCGTGTTGCTCGGCGGGTGGGGCCGGACGGCTTGCAGGTTATGACCCGCGCCGACGTTGGGGCGTTGGTGAGGCTGTGCGAGTTGGAGGCTATGTGGTTCACCACCCGGGACCGGCTGTATCCGAAGGATTCGGAGACGGTCCAGTTGAATCGCCCTATCAGGGGCAAGTCGGAGCGGGTGATGGATGAGGATGGCAAGCTCCGCTGGGAGCCGGGTCCGGTGTTGGGGTATGAGGAGCGGCCGGAGTTCGCTCAGTTGATCCGGTTGACGGAGAGATTGGATCGGGCTTATGCGACGTTCGGGTTGACGCCGAGTGATCGGGTGAGGGTGAAGGCGCTGCCGGTGTCGGAAGTTCCGGAAGAGGAGCCGGACCTTGAATGAAGATTTATAAGTCAACCAACGTTTTTGATGAAGCTCTGAAACGCATCCGCTTCGTATTCGATGAGTTTGAAAATATAGTAATTGACATATCCGGCGGCAAGGATTCGACGGTTATTTTCAATCTAGCGATGATGGTGGCGCAAGAGCGGGGCCGGTTGCCGCTCCGGGTTATGTGGCTTGACCAGGAGGCGGAGTGGCAAGCGACGGCGGACACCGTGCGCGAGATCATGTACCGGCCCGATGTCCTTCCTTTGTGGTATCAGATTCCCTTCCGGCTGTTTAATGCCACGTCGGTAGAGGAGCATTGGCTTAACTGTTGGGACCCGAAAGAAGAGGCCCGTTGGATGCGGCCCAAAGACCCTATCTCGATAAAGGAAAACGTATATGGGAAGGATCGCTTCCATGATATGTTTAAAGCATTCATGGTTCACGACTTCCCTTCGTCTCCGGCCTGTCACCTTGCGGGAGTTAGGGCGGAAGAGTCACCGTCACGGGCGTTTGGGTTGACTTCATATCGGACCTATAAGTGGGCTACCTGGGGGAAGGTAGAGGACAAGAAGCGCGGGCATTATACTTTCTATCCTATTTACGATTGGAGTTACACCGACGTTTGGAAAGCAATTCATTGTAATAAGTGGCCGTATAATAGGATATATGACTTAATGTATCAATATGGGGTGCCGGTTTCTGGTATGCGGGTTTCTAATGTCCACCATGAAACGGCGGTCCACTCCCTTTTTTATTTGCAAGAAATTGAACCCGCTACCTATGAGCGGTTGTGTCAAAGAATATCGGGGATCGACATGGCGGGCAAGATGGGAAAGGCCGATTACTTTCAGCGGACCTTGCCCTTTATGTTCTCATCCTGGAAAGAATACCGTGATTATTTGTTAGAGCATTTATTCACTAACCCGAAATGGCGGGCCGGATTCCGCAAGAAGATCGACTCGCAAGAGAAAGCCTATCGGGGCGAGTACGGGGATAAACTTTACAAGATGCAAATTCAGTCTATACTTACGAATGACTGGGAAGGGATCAAGCTGAAAAACTTTGATGACGCGCCGGGCCGGTGCCAGTTGCGGATTGAATTGAAAGAGAAAGCGAATGCCGAGCTTGCCGCCGAAGCCTGATTGGGATCGCGCCCGCGCCTACATCGCGTCCGTGCCTTGGGTGTGGGCTAAGACCTATGCCAAGACCTTCCCTCATTGGTACACGGTAAGGGATAAGATGCCGGAGTTCGACGCGGAGTTCTGCTGGTTCGCTCAATTCATCCGGGACCAGGGCGACCCTAAACCTTTTTTCAAAAAGGTTCACGTTTATCTTGAACTCGACGGATGGAAATACTGGACGATGGGGTGCCCGATCTATCCCGCCGGACATCCGCATCGGGGAACGGAGCCGGAAACTTTTATCATCAATCGGGAGTCAATAGTTGAACCACGATGACCAGCCGGTGTCGGGCGTTAAGTGGGTGTCGCTCGCCCAGGTGCAGGCGAACGATTATAACCCCAACTCCGTCGCCGACAATGAACTGCATTTACTTTATACTTCCATCCTCCATGACGGCTATACGCAGCCGGTTGTCTGCGTTTACGATTCAATTACGGATAAGTATATCATCGTTGACGGCTTTCACCGGCACCTGGTGATGAAACTTTATCCCGATATTTATGAGCGGACCGGGGGCGAACTTCCCGTCGTGGTGATCGACAAGCCGATCAATGACCGCATGGCCTCGACCATCAGGCATAACCGGGCGCGGGGAAAGCACTCCGTCGCCGGGATGAGCAACATGGTTTTCAACATGCTTGAAAACGGGATGGACGATGCCGCCATCTGCCGGGATCTTGGCATGGAGGCCGACGAGTTGGTCCGCATGAAATATATTTCCGGGTTCGCCAAGCTCTTTGAAAATACGGAATACCGTAAGGCGTGGGAAACGACCCGGCAGATACGGCTGAAAAAGGAATGGCAAGATGCAAACGGAAAAGATTAAGCTGGCGCTGATAAAACCCTACTGGCGTAACCCGCGAAAGAATGAGCGGGCGGTCAAGGCGGTGGAGGAATCAATCAAGCGGTTTGGCTTCAATACTCCCTTGATCCTGGATCGGGAATTGACCATCATCGCCGGTCATACCCGTTACCGGGCATTGATGAATCTGGGAATGGATGAGGCCGACTGCGTTATAGTGGACCTGCCGCCCGGCAAGGTAAAGGAATATCGGATAGCGGATAATAGAACCAGTGAATTTTCCGAATGGGATTGGGATAAACTTATCCCGGAATTGCGGGAAATAGACAACGCCTTTGACTTCAAAGTATTCTTTGAAGATATTGACAATCTTATCGGGGTAGGGAATAAGGCGGTAACTAACGAGCAGGCGCGGGCAGAATCCGAAAGCGCCGCCGCCCGCTTCGATGATGTGGGCGGAGCGGGGCAAGAGGCCGAGAGCATGATCAGCCTATCCTGTCCCGAGTGCGGGGCCACGTTTTCCGTCGCCCGCAAGGATGTTTTGAACGAGAAAATTAAATGACTAAACCCAAGCCGAAGCTGCTCTATGCTCCCGCCGATATTCCCGCCGAATGGCTCGCCATCATCCGCGCCGTTCCCAACTACGATCCCTGCCGTGGAGCGGCGGAATTGGAACTCGTATTTGATGCGGGCAATGCCGCCGTCGCTATCGAGTGGATCGAAAAACATTTCAAGCACGTCAGCGGCGAACTCGGCCACCGGCCCTACATCCTGGGCGCGCATGAGAAGGCCCTGGTTGCCAACCTGTTTGGATGGAAGCGCGCCGACGGCACCCGGCGTTATCGCAAGGCGCTTTATTTCATCGGCAAGGGCAATTCCAAAACCACCCTGGCGGCGGCGATTGCCCTGCTGGTTCTGACCAAGGACCCGGAGGCGGGCAAGCAGATATTCGTTGCCAGCGCCGACGCTGAAACCGCCGACATGCTTTTCGGGATCGCCAAGGAGCAGGTGCTTGACGACCCCTGGTTGGCGGAGCGATGTGAGCCTTGGAAGCGGTCAATCAAGCTCAAGGGCAAGCCGGACTTTTTCTCCATCCTCTCGAGTAAGGCCGAGACGAAACACGGCAAGATTCCGAACCTGGTAGTCATTGACGAATTGCATGTGGTCGAGCGCGACCTGGTTGATACCCTCGTCGCGGGCCTGATGAAACGCAAGCAGTCCCTCTGCCTTTACCTTACCACCTCCGATTATGACCAGGTTTCGATCTGCAACGACATTCAGGATTATGCGCAGCAGATTATTGACGGGACGGTTGACGATCCCTACTTCCTCCCGATCATTTATAAGGTGGATGAGCCGGACATCAATTTTCTGCGCGGGCTGAAGCCGGGCGAGGGCGACCGTGAAACCCTGCTCGGCATTTTCCGCAAGGCCAATCCCGGCCTCGGCACTTCCATACTTGAATCGAATATGTTGGAGGCCTGGGGCAACGCGCAAAAGATGCCGTCGTACCTCAATACTTTTTTCCGGTTGAACTGCAACTATCGAACCGAATCCGAGACCATGTGGATTGACATGGGGAAGTGGGATCAGTGCGGGCCGTCGCCGGGCGAGCCGACGGACCCGGAGGACTGGCGCGACTACATGGAGGCCCGGATGAAGGGCAACGCCATCTTCGCCGGCCTCGACATCGCCCGGACCGATGACTTCTTCGCCCTGGTACTCGAATGGGTCATGGGCGGCCGGACCATCATTTTTCCATATTTATGGGTGCCGGAGAATGGGCCGTGGCGATCAAGCGGCGTTTACCGGGAGCGGTATGAGGAGTGGATTGGCAGGGGATTCATCATCACCACGCCCGGCGAGGTTATGGACGACGATACGCTTTTGCATGGAATCAAGCGCATCTGTGTCCCCCTGGGCATTCGCCAGATCGGAGCGGATACGACCTTTGACGGGCAGGGCCTTTGTCAACGGCTTATCAAGGAAGAGCATTTTGATATTGTCACCGTCAGGCAGAATTACGATCAGATGACCGCGCCCTGCATCGAGTTTGAGAAACGGATAGCGGAGCGGAAAATCAATCACGGCGGCAACCCGGTGTTTCGTTGGATGACCGGCAACACCGTGCTTCAGCAGGATGCGTCGGGGAAGCAGTGCCGTCCGGTCCGCTCCAAGAAGCGCGAGTTGAAAATTGACGGCACGGTCGCGGCGATCATGGCGCTGTCGCGGCTGGTGACGGCAGCGGACAAGGTTTCGCCCTATGCACAGCCCGCGCCGAAGCTGGATGGAAATGGCAATATACTAGGGAAAATAGAGACGGCGGAGGTGAAAGACGCCCCGGCCTGGCAGTCGGTTTACGCCCAAAAAGCTCCCCGGCTTGACAAAGATGGCCGGGTAGTTCATGATACCGTTTCAGAGGATGGAAGATGAAACGAACCGAAGTGGCCGCACGCCTCCAAATCCTCGCCCGCGCTCTCGCCGCGCTGATCCTGATCGGCGCTGGCACGTATCTTCTTTTCGGCCTGCCCCATGCCCTGCTTACCCTTGGCGCCATCATCCTGGCCGATGCCTGGTTGGAATCGTGGCTTGACACCTTGCCTCATGGGAGGACCCGATAATGTTTGGACCGGCGATTATGGCGGCGGCGGGCGGCTGGTTAAGCACAAACAACGACGCCATCTTTGACGGCCTCAATTACAATTCGTATTTCATCCGCTCCGAGTCCGGCGCAGTCATAACCCCCGATACCGTGCTCGACATCCCGGAATGGCTATCGCTGGTTTCCAACATCGGGGATGACTTCGGCAAGCTCCCGACCTTCGTTTATGATGAGGACCGGGGCGGTAACCGGACCCGCGCCCGCGGCACCCCGCTCTATTCCCTGCTCCATGATATGCCGAACCCGAATATCAGCGCCATGAATTTCAAGCAGTTGGTAGTGAATTGGGCCTATAATTGGGAGGCTTTCCGGGCGGAGATAGAGTTCAAGAACGGCTCACCACTCGCCCTATGGCCGATTCATCCCGGCCGAATCAAATTGAAAACCGACAAGGGGACCGTCTATTATGAGATCAATTCGAGTGACGTGGGCGTGGCTCCGGTCCGCCGCGAGGCTTGGCAGATTTTTGACTTTCACCGTTTCGGCCCTGACGGTTTCCGGGGTTACATTCTGCCGAAGCAGGGCCGCAACCTTTTCGGCCTGGGCCAGACCCTTATGCAATATGCGGCAAAGTTTTTCAAGGATGATACCACCCCGAGCGTCGCCCTGATCCACGAAGAGGAATTGAAGTATGAGCAGCAAGCCGAACTCCGGCAATGGTGGATCAACCAGCATGAGGGGCCGCATGGCGTGGCCGTCCTGTCGGGCAAGCTCAAGCTGGAGCGATTTGACATTGATCCCGAGAAGGCGCAACTGCTACAGTCGCGCCAGTTCACGGCCCGGCAATTCTGTATGCTCGGGCGTTTTCCCGTCGCCATGCTTGGACTGTTCGACAACAATTATTCCAACGTCGAGGCCATGCGCGAGGGTTACTACCCCGAGACCATTCATCCCCTGTGCGTTTTATTCGATCAGGAATGCAAGCGAAAGCTCTTGGATGACGACCAACGCGAGTCCGTCCTGATCGAAACCGACATGAACGCCATGCTCCGGGGCAGCCCGACCACCCGCGCCAATGTGCAGCGGACGCGCATATACTCGGGGACCATGACCCCGAACGAGGCGAAGCGGATGGAGAATGAGAACACCGCCGGACCCGAGGGCGACGTGCTGCTCGTTCCGACCAATATGGCCCCGCTGTCAATGGTGGTCGAGGGCCGGTCACTCGGATCGGCCAAGGGAGGTAACCCCGCCGCCGGTGAGTCCCCGAATCCGGTGGAGGAACCTGGGCCCGATACCTCCCAGATGAAGCAGGCCGCCATCTTCCGCCCGCTCTTTTTCGCGGCGGCGGAGAGGTGTGTCGAGAAGCAGGCCAAGGCTACCTGGCACCGGGCCTCGGCCAAGGCCGACGACTGGCGAGCGTGGTGTCCGGTGTTTTTTGCCAAGCAGGGCAACTATTGGCGGGCGGCGATGGGGACCGTGGCTGATGCCTATTCCGCCGCCTTGGGCCAGCCTCCGAGTCTGAATTATGAGACCGTGTGCCGGGAGACGGCGGAGGCTTCCGCCCGCGACGCGGACGCGGCCTTTGCCGGCGGACCCGAGTCGGTGCTGGCGCTCTGTGAATCCTGGCGCGATACCCTGGCGGAAAAGGTGACAGATACCATTATGCAAGCGATTGAGGAGGAGTACGGCCATGCCCGATGACATCCGCCACGGCCTGATGTTTGTCGCCCCGCCCGACCTGTGGGGAGCGCACTTCCGTCCGCTCCGGTTGCTGGCCGAAGAGGAACTGGCCGGGATCAAGGCGGCGGTCAACGGCACCCGGCAATACTATTCCGTCAACAACGGCGTCGCCCTGATTCCGCTCAAGGGACTGATGGTAAAAGACCCGATGTGGATGGGCGAGACTTCGACTATCGCCGCGACGGTTGCGGTCAAGCAGGCGGCGGCGGACAAGGCCGTAAAGTCGATCATGCTGGTGGTAGATTCTCCCGGTGGCGAGGTGGTCGGAATCAAGGAACTTTCCAACGCCATCTATCAGTCCCGCGCCGCGAAGCCGGTTGTGGCCCAGGTGGATGGCCTCGCCGCCTCCGCCGCTTATTGGGCCGCGAGTCAGGCCACGAAGATCGTAGCCCATGAACTCGACGCCGTGGGAAGCATCGGGGTTTATGCCCTGGTGGTGGATGATTCCCAAGCGTATGAGTTGCAGGGTGTCAAGGTCCATCTGGTAACGACGGGAGAGTTCAAGGGCGCGGGTGAGGTCGGGCAACCGATCACCGAGGCCATCATCAAAGATCGGCAACGGGTGGTTGACACCTTTTTCAATGCCTTTGTCGCGGACATTGCTCGGGGCCGGGCCATGACCCGCGAGGCCGTGCTCGCCCTGGCCGATGGCCGAATCTGGATCGGAGCGGAGAATGTCACCAATCGGCTGATCGACGGGATAAGCGACTTCTCCGCCACCTTTGCGAATCTCGCCGCCGCCGGGCAGAGTCCCGATGGGCGGCTATCGACTCGGATGGCCGGGGCCTCGCTGGCCCTGGCGGAAATGGAGGCGGACGCGCATAGCCGCGGCCTGTCTCTCGGCAAGGCGCAGTAGGGCAGAGTCCCGAAACGTAAACTTTAACCCATGATGGAGGATACGCAAGATGAATAAGTATTATCGACTGGCCGCCGAAGCCCAGAAACGGGCGGACGCCATTCTCGCCAAGGCCAAGGCCGAAGGCCGTGACATGACCGACGAGGAGGCGACCGCCTTCGAGACGGCCACTGCCGAATTCACCGACAACCGCGTCAAAGGCGACAAGCTCCGCGATTCCCTGGCCACCCACGATCAGGCCACCGCCGACGTTACCGCCGGCCTTGACCGCCGCGCCGCTCCCCCGCCTCCGCCGGCCGCCGCCGCCATTGCGCTGGCCGCCAGCATCGAGGTCGGGATTCCCGAGGTGCTCCGCGACCCGCGCTTCGGCCTGGCCGACGCCGAAGAGTTCATTTGCAACGTTATCGCCGCCGGCAGCGCCGCCAAGCTCGGCAACCCTTTCCGGTCGGAAAAATTCGCCCGGATCGGAGATGCGTTCAATTCCGTCCGGGCCGCGGCCGGGGCCTCGACGTTCGTTGGCGCCGACGGCGGCTTCCTGGTTCCGCCCGAGTTCGCGGCCGGCGTGTTCTCACGTCAGACCCCCGAGGACCTGCCGATCATCGGCCAGTGCCAGCGGTACGCGATCACCGGCAACTCCCTGGCCGTTCCCGCCGTGGACGATTACGACCGCTCCAGTTCGAGTTACCGAAACGGCGGCGTCATCGTCTACTGGCCGGGCGAGGGCGGCGAGATCACGGCCTCCAAGGTCAAGACCCGAATGATCGAGTTCCGGACGCACAAGATGGCCGTACTTTCCTATGCCACTTCCGAATTGCTCCGGCAGGCGGTCAACTTCGAGTCGATTCTCATGCCCGCCATCCTGTCCGCCATCCGTGACGAAATGATCGAGGTCATCATGTTCGGCTCCGGCGCGGGCAAGCCCCTGGGCGGTTTCGCCGCGACCAACCCGGCGCTTGTGGCCGTGGCCATCGAATCCGGTCCGCAGACGACGGACACCGTGGTCGCCGCGAACATCAATAAGATGTATTATCGGCTCTTCGCCGCCGTCCGCGCCGGCTCCGCCTTCTACCACAACTCCGAGGTCGGGCCGCAGCTCGACGCCATGACCGTGGACATCGGCGCCAGCGCCATCCCGATCTACATGCCGCCGGGCGGCATGGCCGACGCGCCCTGGGGTCGGCTGAAAGGCCGCGCCGCCTATGAGAGCGAGCACTGCCTGGCTCTTGGCGATCAGGGCGACATCTGCTACGGAAATTTCAATCAGTACGGCCTCGTGACTTACGGCTCGGACGTTCCCCGGATGGATATTTCCATCCACCTCCGGTTCAACTATGACGAGACGGCCTTCCGCGCGACGTTCGAGTTGGACGGCCGTCCCCTCTGGGACAAGCCGATGGTCCCGCGCAAGGGCGCGGCGGCCAACACCCTCAGCCCGTTTGTCACGCTTGCTACCCGGTAAGCGGGCAAGACGAAGGAGAATATCATGGGACAGAATGTCAAAGGACTTGAACGGTGTTATCCGGTTTTGGCCGGCGCTCCCATCGACCTCAACAGTCCGGGCATGACCGGCGATTATTTCAACATGTCGAAATACCGCCGGTGCCTGGTCATCATCGCCTTTGGTGATGGCACCGCCACCACCGGCGACATCGTTGCCACCCTCAGTCAGTCAAAGACCGTCGCCAACGGGGACAGCAGCGACAAGGTGCTGAATGCCCTGGTGACGGGCCGCATTTATGCGCAGGTGGCGGCCACCTATGCCGCCTATGCCCAGCTCACCGGCGGCTGGACGGAAGAGACCCAGGTTGTCGCGGATGAGGTCTGGACTGATGACGATTCCGGCGAACAGTGCGGCATCATCTGCCTGGAAATCCGGCAGGAGGACCTGGACGTGGACAGCGGCTTCATCTATTTCAAATGCAGCCTGACCGCCGCCGCCTCCGCCAAAGTCGCGGCCATGATTTACCTTGGGTTGGACCCGACCAACGAGGCGGCCCCGGTAAACATGGCGAACCCGCTGGTCTAACAATACGGGGAAAGGATAACGAGGGACGCCGATCCCCGATCCTCTCCATAACAAGGAGGATACGAACGTGAATAAGAAAGTTTCGCTTTTGACCGCCATGCTGGTTATCATCGCCAGCCTGAGCATCGGCGCCCTGGTGACTTACCGGCAGGTAGGCGGCGACCTGATCTGGATCGACAAGGCGGCCGAGCCGGGGTCGGTGTTCTATGTGTCAAGCGTGGTCGGCTCCAACTATGCCAGTTGCGGCCGAAGCCCGTCCCGTCCGTGCGGCACGGTTGACTATGCCATCGGCCTCTGTACCGATAACAAGGCCGACACGATCTACGTCATGCCGGGGCACGTCGAGGAGGGAGCCGCCGCGACGCAGTTCTTTGATGCTGATGTGGCGGGCATTTCGATCATTGGCCTTGGGTCAGGATCGGACCGTCCGCGCTTCGATTACAATTATGCCGATTCGACGGCGACCATCGGGGCCGCCAACGTCACCCTGAAAAATCTGGTATTCCGACCGGGAATTACCTCGACCGCCCTGGGCATCACCATCGAGGCCGCGGGCGATTATGCCCTGATCGAGAATTGCGAGTTCGCCGTTGGGGAAGCCAGCGGCACGGATGAGTTCGTTGTGGCGGTGGAACTGAATACCGGAGCCGACGATGTTACCATCCGTGGCAACAAGTTTTTTACTGCCATCACCGACGCCTCATGCACAGCGGCCATCAATCTCGGCATGGGTGGAGCCGTGGCGCGGACCAGCATCGAGGACAACTATTTTTACGGCAACTACTCGACCGCCGCCATCATTGACGGCACGACCGCGGTTACCGAGATTAACATTCTCGATAACCGGATCAAGATCAAGGACCAGGAGCCGGGAATCGAATTGGCGGCGGCCACGACCGGCATCTTGGCTGACAATGAGATTGAGAGTACCAGCCTGGCCAACCCTGACGCCGCCATCGTCGCCGCGGCCTGTTCGTGGTTCAGCAATTATGTGGTGACCACCGACGGCGCGGCTCCGGAGATGATCGGCACTACACTCGAAACCGTTTTGCCGATCGGAACTGTTTTCTATACCACCACGACCGTCGCGGCTGGCGCTTCCATCGCTACTGGCGGCATGGCCTTGACCGGCGCGGCCTCCGGCACCCTATTGCTGATGGACGTTACTATTCAGGTGGGCGCGACCGCGCTGGCGTCGGCGAACGGGACCGCCGCCTTGGAGTTCTACACCGACAACGTTAAGGGCACGGACCAGTTCATGCATATCATTCAGACCAGCCTGACCGCGCAGGATACGATCAGCATGGACAGTTATACCTTTACCATTGTCGGAGTCACCACCGGAACCACCACGGTCAACACCATCGCCAAGACCGTCTATGGCCGCCACGTGGTGCTGGCCTCGGGCAAGAAAATCTACATCCGGGCCGACACGCAGACCTTTAACGCCGGCGGCACCTTCATCATCAACTGTGTCTGGAAGCGATTGAGCGCGGGCGCGACCATCGCGTCCCGATAACGTCCGCCGCATCCGGGGGCTTGGCATGAGCGAACCGCTGAAAATGGAAACGGTATTGAACCTGTGCGCGCTCCAGCAGGTGTGGCCGCTCCTTGCCCGCAGCGAAGCCAAGTCCCCGGACGATTCCTTGATACGGCAGAGGATAGCCGAGTTATCCTATGAGGCTATGCTCATCATGAATCGGGGAATCGTCCGGAAGTCGCGGACGGAAACCCTGGACATTCGGCCCGGTCAAAAATCTTTTTACGTTTCGTCGCCGCCGATTGATACCGTAGTTGGAATCATCGCCCGGATCAATCAGGACACGCCGCGGGTGTGGACCAATGCCGCCGACCTGGTTGATGCGGAGGATATTTTTCTCGGGACGGATCGGGCGGCGCGGGGAGAGGTCTATATCGAGAGCGAGTTTGGGAACCTGATCGAGGCTCTCCGAATCGTTTACACCGGCGGCCTGGGCACGATCACCGGGGCCTGGGGATGGGATGGGGCGAGCGCCAACACCGGCGCGGGCGGTATCGGCGTTTTCACCTCGGCAGTCGGGAGTTTTGTTACCGACGGCGTGGTTGCCGGGTGCAAGCTGAAAATCCTGAATGGATTAAATTCTCCGACCACCTGGACCGTCTTGTCGGTTCAATCCGAAACGCAGTTGACCGTGACGGCGGCCTTTACCTCCGGGTCGACCACGGATCAAAGATTTTACGTCCTGGATTCCAACGGGACGAGCATCATTCACGACTGGCCTTTGATCGCGTCGGCCATCGCCGGCCAGACCGCAAACGATTGGACCATGCGGGCGCGGCAGGGGATCGTGAGCGAGAATGTCGGCGGGGTGGGGGTAACGTGGGTTCCTCCCGGCGGCTGGCTGAATCGCAACCTCCGGCTCTTGGAGCGGCATCGGGTGAGGCGATTTTAATGCAGGCGGTCAATTTCACCGGCACGATCCGCATGGGCGGCTCCAATGCCCCGAGTTTACAGATGGGCTTTGATCCGGCGAGCCTGGCCTCGTTCGTTTCCTTTTGCAAGGAAGGAACATTGAAGCAAGGCAATTTCTTAATGAAGCGTATGTTTTCCCGTATGGCATCGCAGGTGCGGCGGAGGGTTATCGCGGTCGGATATTCCGGACGCGGCCCTCATTCGCTCGGGGTGGGGCCGGGAAAATATGGACATACCCGCGACTGGATTTTCAAAAGATCGGGCGCGAAAAAATTGGGCGGTTATGCCCGCGTGGAAGTCGGCTTCGCTGCCGGTCATAGATTTTACAAGGCTCGGATGAATGAGGATGGAACCTATAAAATGTGGACAGCATCAAAAATGAAATATGGCCCATCGCTGGCCGATACCCGTTCCGCCGTTCCCGGCGGACGCTATACTAAAAAGTCACATCCGGTTTACGGCAAGTATCGCGGCGTACTCCCGGGCCGCGTTCCATTCGCCTATGCCCGCAAGGCCATCAATGAAAATGAGATTCGGGAAATGACCACAAAGGCGGTCATGGACGCGCTGCGGGCGGCGGCGAAGAGGTCATAACGGGATGAAAGGTTTTTGAGATGTTCAAAATAATTTCCACGAGTTTTAACGGCGACCGGCTGACGGCGCGGGTCGTCTTCGTGCTGGCCGACGCGACGGAGGTCGAGACCACGGTGGCGTTGGGAGCGCCGCAGTGTCAAGGATCGGAGGAGTATAATGGCAACACTTTACGCTTGGACTAACGGCGGTAACTGGACCACGATAGGGACCTGGCGGACGGTTTCTTCGGCTGGTGCTTCGTCCGGCACGATTCCGGGCGCTGGCGATGATTGTATCTTTGATGCCGGGGCCGTCGCGGCCGTGACCGTGGTCGGGACTACCACCAGCCTTGCCAAAACCGTCACCTGCCAGAGCGCCAATAATAATATCGCTTTCGCCGTTTCCACAATTTTGATTGTTTCCGGCAGCGTGACCTTCTTTGCCGGGATGACTTTATCGGGAACGGGAACGCTGAAAATAAATGCGGCCGCTACCTTGACCAATGGCGCAGGCTTGACCTTTCCCGGAGCCGTGAACTTTGCCATTACCGGGACGGTGGCAGTGGTAAACTCTTGGATCATAACGGGCGTGACTACAATTTCCAACGCCCTGGTTTTGAACTCCGCTAACCTCGCCCATACCTGGACAATGAACGGCGGATTTACTCTCGCCATCGCCATCTCGGGAACGACGGTGCTGATCCTGGGAGGCTCGGGTGGAACCTGGTCGGGAAACTTCTCCGTTTCAAACAGCATGACCGTTAATTGTACTGACTATATTTTCTCAGGAACGGTGCAATACAAAACGGGAACTTTTACTTATACGGCAGGGGCAATAACTTTCGCTTCCACTCCCATCCTAAATATATCTGGTAACTGCACTATGGCAAGCGCGGCCCTGATATGGAATACAATTAACTTAGGAGCAACGTCCATCGTTACCTTGACCACAAACTTCGATGCTATCAACTTTACTCAAACTGCCTATAACATGACTTTTGCCGGAGCGTTTAATGTAGCGATAACCAATTTTAAGTGTTATGCAACAAGTGCCGGTCCCTTATCCTTTACCTGGGCTGCCGGGACGACCGTTTCGATTTCAACTTTAATTTATATCTCCAGTGCCCCCGATGCGGGGACCGTTACCCTCAAGTCCGGTACAAGCCCTAATTATGCTAACCTCAATTATCAGGGGCCGGTTGATAACTGTAAAATCTTTGGGGCCATCTTTACCGATGTAGATGCTTCGACTTCAATCCGACCGCTTTATAACTGGTACGGTAGTGCCTTGACGCATTGTGTTAATGTTGTTAATTGTACTATTACGGACATGCTTTTATCAATAGCGGTGGCGGCAGTCAAGGTTGATACGGCGGCGATTATCGCCACGCTCGGCACCCCGGCGAACATTGACGGCGGGGGCGCGACCCTCGCGGACAACCTTAAAAAGCTGGCCGACGATAATGGCGGTTTGACCTTTGATGCTACGACGGATTCACAGAATAAAATAAAGGCGGCGGTCGGGACGCCGGTTGCTTTCGATGGCGGCGCGGCCACGCTTGCGGGCAACCTGCAAAAGCTCGCGGACGACAACAACGGCGCGACGTTTAATGCCGAGTTTGACAGCCAGAATAAGATCAAGGCCGCGATTACCGGGCTGAACAACGCGCCCGACGTTTCCGGCACAATGGCCCTGGCAACGGAACTGGCGAAGGTGGTCAACAAGCTCCCGACCAACTACCTGGCCGGAGCCGCGTCGGTGGCCAACCTCAACAACGCGCCCGACCTGACCTCTCCGCTCGCCACGGTGGATGGGATCGTGGACGACATCAAGGCCGCTATCGGGACGCCGGTTGCGCTGGATATTCACGGGGATATTCCCGGTCTTGCTACTTTGGCGAGTATGTTGACAAAAATGGTAGATGACAATGGCGGAGCCGATTATAATTGTACTACTAGCAGTTTGGATAAAATCCCTTATGCTTTATGGGATTATGTGATTCCTACTATTATAGAGAGTGATAAAGCTGGAGCAATTCTGAAACATTGTTTAGGCATTCCTGATCAGGTTTGGGGGGCACTATTAGTGACCAATGATGATTCTGGTTCTTTTGGAAAAGCGATTGCTTTAATTAAGTCCCAAACCGACCACCTCAAATTCGCGGCGGGCGCAGACCCGCAGCCTATCGTGGCCGACCTCACCGGGGTCGCCCTCACCACGGATATAACCGCCCTGCACAATGCGCCCGATCTCACCACCCCGCTGGCTGCGGTCAAGACCGTGGTGGACGACATCAAACTCAAAACTGCCAAGCTCTCTTTTGCCGCCGGGACCGGCGAGCAGGACCTCAAGGCCACCCTCGACGGCGAGACCGTCAAGATCACCGGGACGAAACAGCAACTCGATGACCTCCACGACGCGCCCGACCTCACCACCCCGGTCGGACTGCTGGCAAAAACCACCGAACTCCAACCCGCCGCTGCCGCCGCCCTGACGGCCTTCCCGGTGCCCAAGGCCGCCGATGTCCAGGCCAGCGCCGCCGCCGCCCTGACGGCCTTCCCGGTGCCGAAGGCGGCCGACGTCCAGACCTCCGCCCAGGCGGGCGCCGCCGCCGCGCTTACGGCCTATCCCGTCCCCAAGGATGCTGATGTGCAGGCAGACGCGGCAGCGGCTCTGGCCGCTTTCCCCGCCGCCAAGCCCTCTGACGTGGCCGTTACCATCAATGTTTACGAGACGGAGGACAACTCCTAGATGGCGTCCTATATCGCCAGCCAGACCGCCACCTTCACCGTCCGCTTCACCCGCAACGGAAGCCTATACGATCCCTATGCCGTCGGCTCCGTCCGCATCCTTGACCCGTCAAGCACGGTCATGGCGACCCTCACGCCGACGCGCCTCAGTCTTGGCATTTATTCTATAACCTATACTATACCCGCCGCCGGTCCCGCCGGTCAATGGCATCACGCCTGGACCTATACCGGCGCGGCGGGTATGGCCTCCGATTCCTTCCAATATGCTTTCGACGTGGTCGCCGCCTCCTATGTCGTCACCCCGGTCAATGCTCCAATCTCCGGCCTGATTTTTGACAACGTAGTCACCACGCTCCAAGGAATAACTCTCTCCGCTGGCTATAATCAGACCGTGGCGAAAGTGGAGCGGACCCGGCCGCTTAACGACCCCAACGTGGCGACCTATCCGACTCTTACCGCCTGGATTGAAGATGAGAGCCGGGAGCAATCGCAGATCAATTATACCGACCACCATCAAACTCTCGTGGTCCGGGGATTCACGATGAGCGGGGATAACCCGGCGCTGGCGTTGGAACGGCTGATGGCGGACGTGGAGCGGGCGCTGGCAATAGATATAACGCGGGGCGGGTATGCGATTGACACTGCCGCCGTCGGGGGCGTGGAGCGCGAGGCCGTCATGCCGGATGAGTTCATGGGACGCGGCATCGCTTATGCCGAGTATATTATTTGGTTTAGGACAAAGCGGGGCAATCCATACTCGCAATAATCGCGGCGGAGGCCGCCAAGGGAGGATACGGAAATGTTATCAAAGATCGGAAGTTTCGCGTTCAAAAAAGAGACCACGCCGGGGACGGCCGAAACCATCACCGCTTCGGAAGCCATCTATATCAAGGATGGCAAGCTGAAAATCGTTTCCCATCCCCAGGCTCGAAACGTGCTTCGCAACGTCACTCCCGATCTGGTTCCTATCAGGGGATCGGAAGAGGTTGAACTAACCGGCACGTTCGAGATGAAGGGGAGCGGCACGCCGGGCACGCCGAACACCATCCTAGGCGATATCCTGGAGAGCCTGGCCCTCGCCGAAGTCGCTGATTCCGGGCATCGGGTGACTTATACGGGGGTGGCCGATCCTTCCGTTTCATCGGTGGGATCGGGAACGGCCAAAGGTAACGTCGGCGGGAAATATCTCACCGGCCTCGGCCTCCGGGGTGACGGCTCTTTCAAATTCAAGGCCGGTGAACTTCTCGGCCTCGATTATTCCGGCAAGGGCGGGCTCGTCGCCACGGGCGACGAAAATCCCTTGGCGGATCCGAGCGATTTCCCGAAACCGCTACTCACCATCGGCGCCATGTACCTGCTCGAACACCATTCCGATAACGTATATGCTCTGCCCTCCGGCTCCGATTACGAGGGGTTGCGGATGGCGACGGGAGTCGGTGAGGAATTGGCCGTCACCATCAACCAGGCCGCGGCCTTCAAACCGAAATACCTGGTGGTCATAACCCAAAAGGTCGGCACCCCGGCGGGCGAAACTTTGGGATTCTGGGCGGAGATTCAGGCCGATTCAACCGGCGACCCGAGCGGAACGGCGATTACCAACGGCACGACCGCCAAAATACTCACCACGCTTATCAGCACGACCAAGCAGTATACAATTCTGGAGTTCGCCACGCCGCCGACATGCGCGGGGACCACTCCTTACCACGTTGTCCTCAAAGGCGACTGGACGGGGAGTGACACCAATTACATCAAGATCGGCACCATCGCCTGTGCGGTTGGGGCGCAGCAGAGCCAGAAAAAGAGCACGACCTATGCCGCCATTTCCCTTGAAAACGTCGGCTGCATCCTGGTCGGGGCCTCCGAGCCGGAAATGATTTTCGGCGACGTGGAACTCAAGCTCGGAAACAACGTGGACAATCCTCCGAATTACAATCATGGCGGGTATTATCTGGCCAAGATTCTCGGCCAGAATCCGGAGATCACGATGTCACCGTTGGAGGTCTTGGACGCCACCCGCAATCTTCGGGCCTACCAGGGCAGCGGCACGGACCTTTTCTGGCTCGCCCGCGTGGGCGCGACGGCGGGCAACAAGATCACCTTCTTGGCGCTCCATTGCCGGGTTTCGGATGACGGCGGTCAGGACAATGGCGGGGCCGAAGTGACTCATCCGCTTACGGTCAGGGTCGAGAATCCTACGGATCTGTCCATCATTTTCGAGTAGAAAGAAGGGGGGGATCAAATGCCAATCGCATTGACCAAGACTGAAAGGTTTTCGTATATTTTGGAGGCCGAGAGGCTTTGTTCCGACCGCCGGGCCGGGGCAGGCGGCTGCCCGATGGCGGACAAGTGCTCGGGCAAGGAGCCGGATTGCACCCTGACCTTTATCCGCCCCGACGCCGCATCCCAAACCGTCTTTATCCTCCGCTCCTGGGGATGGGCGGAGCGGGCGGCGGTGCTGAAAATGGTGCAAACCAATCGGCCTCCGATTGAGTTCGTGGAACTCGGCCTCCGCTTCGGCCTTATCGGATGGGAAAATTTCAAGGACGCGAACGGAACGCTGATCGAATTTCCCGATGGGAAAAAGATTCTGGACGCGGCCAAGCTCGAATATATTAACGCGACTACCTGGGGAGTGGAACTGTTCAATGAACTTTTCCGTATGTCCTATCTGGAGGAAGCCGAAAGAAAAAACTAGCCCTGGCCGGCCGATTTCTGGCCGGCAAGTTCAAAGGTTGGAATTGCGAGGATTGCGAAGCGGTGTCGAAACTGAATCCTATAAATGGGGAAGCGATGAAGCGGCAGCGGGGCTGTTATGAGCCGACGCCGCGCCCGCTGTTCGATGACGTCCCCGGATTCGGTCCGCTCTCGCGTTGTCCGGTGTCGGAGCTAACGGACCTGTCGCGGGGCATGATGCGGCTGTGGAATCATTACGAGGCCGGGCGGCTGGGGCCGATCACGGACCTGCCCGCTTCCCTGGTGGACGGCATGGAAGTTTTGCAGACGGCGATTAACCGGGCCGGGGCCGAACCCCGCGAGCGTGACTGACGATGGCCGATAAAGAATTATCCATCCTGATAAAAACCACCGATACGGTTTCGGATGTGCTGAAAAAGATCGGGGCGCAGGCGGAGCAGACGGCGGGGAAGATGGCGGCGGCGGGTAAGGGCAAGCCCTCATTTTTCGCGGAGATCGGTAAACAGGCTGAAACGGGCACGCTGTCAATGGGATCGTTCACCGCGGCGGCGACTCGGGCGCTCGGGCCGGTGGCAATGGTAGGTGGGGCCGTCCTGGCCGTCGGCGGGGCCGTTGTCGCCGCCGGAGTTGCTATCACTGCACTTACCATCAAGATCGCCAATCAGGGCGATATGTTCGATGAACTGGCGCAAAAGACCGGCGTGTCGGTAGAGACTCTTTCCGGCCTTCAGTTGGTTGCCGCCAAATCCTCGATGTCGATTGAGACGATGGGTTCGGCCATCAACAAGATGCAGAAGGCGATGGTGGCGGCGGCGGAAGCTGGGGACAAGGACAAGCTCTTCGCCGCGCTGGATATTCCGGTTGAAGTCAACGGCCGTCTCCGTGATACGAATGACGTATTGATGGACCTGGCCGATAAATTTCAAAGTATGCCGGATGGGGCGCAAAAGTCCGCGCTGGCCTTGAAGGTGTTTGGCAGGGCCGGGGCCGACATGATTCCGATTATGAATATGGGCCGGGTGGCGATTGAGGAGCAGATAGCCAAGGCCAAGGAACTGGGGATCGTATGGAGCACGGAGGACGCGAAGGCGGCGGCGGACCTAACAGATTCCATCGATGAATTAAAATTCGCTTTTACTGGACTGAAAAAGGAAGCGGTAACTCCATTAATTGGACCCTTAACTGACGTTGTAAATATAACCACAATGTTGGTTACTCACTGGAAAGAACTAGGAGTCGCATTCGCGGGGGTTATCGGGCCGATGGCCCGAGCTGAAATAGCAATGAGCGCGATGGGAATAATCATTCCGATCATTAGTGAAAAAATGGCCGGTATGATTAAACTGTTACGAATCTTGAAGATATTATCACAAGCGGGCGGATCGGCTGGACCTGCTCCGGTTGGCTCTGGCAGCCTCGAATCCGATACCGCCATGGCATTTGCCCTGGGCGGCAAACCGACAACCCCGGCCCGTACTGGCACCGGCGGTCGCGCCGCCGGGAAAACTCCCGCTCAAATTGCTGCCGAGGAGGCTGCCAAGGAGCAGGCCGCATGGGACAAAGAACATCGGGCCGATGTTGATGCGCAAGGATATGCCATTCCCGATTATGAGGCTGGGCTGCGGGAATCGCGCCGGGCCGATGCCGAGGCGGAATTGGCTGATATAGACAAAGCTAAGGCGGCTCAGGTCGCCGCCGAAACTGAAAAGAATAATGCCATCCTTGCCCGGCAAGCCGAGTTCCAACAGATGTATCTCAATGCGGCCACGGCTACCTTCCAGGGCGGCACGGACATAATGGCCGACTGCCTTGCCCGCATGATCCAGGGCCAAAAGGTTTCGGCCAAGGGGATGATGAAGGCGGCCGGTCAAATGTTCGGCGGGGTCCTATCCCAAATGGGAACGTCGTTAATTGCGACGGGCGTCGCGGATATGGTCAAGGCCGAAGCCCTAAGCGCGAATCCACTAACGCCGGGATGGGGCGCGCTTTTGTGGGCGGCGGGAGGAAAAGAAATAGTTGAGGGCACGGCCCTCAAAACCTTGGGCGCTTTAATGGGAGGTAGTGGCAGCGGCGCTGGGGCGGGCCGGGCCAGCGGCGGCGGTCACGGCGGCCACGAGGTCCCGAATCGCGGCGCGGCGGCAACCTCCATCGGCTCCGCCTCTGTCACCTTTGAAGGAATCGAACGGCTCCGGGGCCGCTTCGTAATGGGCGACTACGCCGACATCGTGGGAAAGTTCCTTGATGAAATGAACCAGGCCAAGCGGCGTGACGTTCACATGGAGTTTGCGGCATGAGGCTAAACTAAATGGGATACCCGCGCATCCTTTACCAGAATCGAGTACCGGCGGCGACCCTCACCACCACCGGCGGCACGGTGACGGTCGGGCACCCGCTTTCCCTGCTCACCACCTGGCGCGACTACTACCGGGCGGCATGGTCGGGCGCGAACTCCTATGTTATAAAAATATACAACGGGGCAACCTCCCTTTCCTATCAAAGCGTTGCCATTAGTGGGCACAACCTTTTCACTTGCGGCGCTCGTTTTAAGGTAGAAGATTGCGATGACGATTCGACATGGGTTGAAAGAGTCGCTTATACTACTCCGTCAAGCAATAAAACGCTGGCGCTATTTTTTACCCAAGTATCTAAAAAGTATACTCGCTTCACCATCGACAACAACGGCGGGGCGGTATTCAGCCCCGAAATCGGCGTCCTCTTTGTCGGAAACTATCTCGAATTTCCCGAGTACCTCACCACGCCATTTGATCCAGACGCGCATCGGATCAACAAGAGTTCGGCCCAGGGCGACACCGGCCGCATACTCGGGACCACGGTTGACTTCCGCTCCCGAACGGTGAATGTCTCGTTTTCTTACCTATCCTCCACTTGGATTAACGCGACGTGGTTCCCTTTTTGGAACGCTCAATATGCCACCCCGTTTATATTCTGCCATGATCCCGAGAATTACGCGGCGGCGGCATACCTAATGGAGTTCGATGTTGACGCCATGAGCGTCCCTTTCATTAATTCCGCCTGGCGCGGCCCGCTCACGCTGGCCTTGCGCGGATTGTATGAGGAATAGACCTTGACCACGATGGCCGCTGCCCGCGCCGACGCCTCGCGCCAGTTGATCCGGCTGGTTATACTGAAGCTGGATCAATGCGGCAACGAGTACGGCGTCGCGCCTTGCACGGCCTCGGGCGGGCGGTGCGCCTACACCTGGCCCACTTGCAAAGACACCGCCAACTATACCCAATCGACATATAATTACAAGTTTACCAACCGGGGAGCGCCATCCCTGCTCGGGGCGCTTCCCCTGCTGCTCAAGTTCGATCCGCTCGGCTCCCGCATTTTGCAGGATAAGTTCGAGGTTTCGGCCGGAGAATGGAGGTTAAAGTTCGCGCCCGACACCGCCGCCCCGCTGGTTTGTGTCAACAAGACCACCTCCGAGGCCGACGTGGGATCATTCTGGCCCAACCTGATAGCCCGTAACCCGAATTATCAGGGACGGATGATCAAGGTCTATGAGGGATACGCCGGAGTATTAGAGGCCGACTTTGAATTGATGTTCTCGGGCACCATCGAAAATATCACGGTCTCCCGAGACGGCGCGGAGATCATGGCCCGCGACCTGCTCTACAAAGCCAAGGAAGCGAAACTCCCGGCCAAGATCGATGAATCGAACACGGTCTATGTCACCCTCGCCATCGGGGGCGCGACTTTGGAAGTGGTGGACGCCGCCGGTTTCCTCGACGCCTCGGCCAAGCATCCCCGGATCATTAAAATTGAAAGCGAATACATTACTTATACTGGACGCAATACGACGCTGAATACCTTGACCGGCCTGGGGCGCGGAGCCTATGGCACGTCGGCGGCGCAGCACGTCGCGGGACTGGCCATCGCCCAGGTGCTGGCCTACGGTAACGCCGCTTTCACCGCCGGGATCGCGCCCGACCTTATCCTTTATGACCTGCTCTATCTGTCCGGCATCGGCGCGGGTTATTGGGAAGTGGCCGATGACGGTTGTGTTTTGAACGAGGCGCTTGATAATTCCGAGACGGCCTTCGATGTCACCGGCGGAAACTACCTGCCCGACGCCGGGGTTATACGGATAGACGATGAATGGTGTGCCTATACCACGCGAACAGATACCCTCTTGAGCGGGATCGTTCGGGGCGTGTGGGGGACAACTGCCGTCGCCCACGACACCGCCGCCATCGTCTATATTTCTACCTGCTCGTCCGAAGTCAATCGCTGGCACGCGGGCGCGACTTTCCGCCGCAAGGTTGAAAAGGAAACGAGCATCGGGGAATTGGTCAAGACCCTCGCCGCCGATAACATGGCGGATGTATTCGTAAATGAATCGGGTAAGATTGCCTTTAGTATTCAGGCTCCGCCGGTTATCGGGACCGACGTTTCGGCCTTGACCCGCGACGACCACTGGCGCAACTCGCGCAAGGTCAATTTTTACGATGAGTCCCGATGCACCCGAGTATATCTTTTTCATTCCGCGCCGCTGCCCGACCCCGGCGAGACCCCGGAAAATTACGGGGCGCTGCGGGTTTATTATGATGCCGATGCCGAAGCCGCGGTCAACTATGGCAAGGCGCAGATCAAGACTCGATACTGCCCCTGGATATATCAGGCGGCGGAAGCAAACTGGCTCGCGGTCAAGCTGTTCAACCGCTACAAAAAAGCGTGCCCGATCCTGACCTTCAGCCTCGAAACCTACTATGCCTCAATCCGGCTCGGGGACTTGCTCCGACTCATCGTGCCGGAGATAGTCGGCGAGACCGGCGCGGCGGTGTCGAAACTTTACAAGGTCACTTGTCGTGATCCGAAAGAGGATAACGAGATCGTGGTTGAGGCGACGGACACCGGCTATGGCGATGACCGTTACGGCCTAATTGCTCCGGCGATGGGGACGCTGGTAACGGCGATTGACAATGACGATACCTTTATTTATATTGAGGTAGGGGACACCGTGGGGATCGGCGGAAGCGGCCGATTAACCGCCGCTGACTTCAGGACCGGCGGGCAGATTCGGATCGGGGACGAAAAAATCACCATCGGGGAAATATACGATGATGTAGTTTGGCCGCTTTCGACTCCCAAGGTGGCATTGTTGACCTGCGTTCGCGGGGCCCTGGGGACCACGCCGGATTCCCATGAGGTCGGCGATCAAGTGCTGATTCTCTACTCCGGCGCCAGCGACGATTTCCGCCGCCGCTATGCTTTCATCGGGGATTCTGATAACCTATTGGATAGCGATGGCGACGGGACGGCCGATGAGGCCGGGTACGTTATATTCTAGGGGGTTATGATGGGAATTACGGCGAGCCAGACGGATTCACAAAGCCCGGTCGATCAGACCTTGATGGATGCGATCCGAACGGGACAATTAGAGCAGGGCGTTCTTTATAATTTTGGGCGCGGGTCCTACTACGTAGATGCGGTGGCAACCGCCGTTGATCCACCGGCAACCTATGGCTCTCAATCCAATAACACCTCCAAAGCCGCGCTCGCGGAAATTAAAATAATGGTTCCGTCGGGAGCACTGAAAATTTATTGCACGATCAAGGCGGGATGCTCGCGCACCAACGCCGATTGCCATTACGACGTGACCATTGATGGTCACGTTATCACGTTTGCTTCTCTTCCAGCCATCGCCAGTTCCGACTGGCAGACGGCGCAATCGGTAACCGTTATTTCTGGCGGATTGAAAGATGTATTAATCAATTCCCATAACGACAATTCCGGAAGCGCCCGAAATTTTGTACTAGACGGGGTAATTATATACTGCGGTCAATAACCGGCGCGTTGCGCCCGAGGAGATAAAAATGAGCACCAGTTCAGCGCAAGCAACCGATGGCGGCGGCAAGGTTATCAGCCCGCCGCCGATTGACGGGGCCACGGCTCCGATCCAATTCGACTACACCGACGCTTCCGCCAATATCGCGGTGCTGCCGAACCGCTTGATCCAGGTCAAATCCAATACGGACTGCTATTACAAGTTGGGGGCGGCAGACACCATCGCGGCGGCGGCCACTACCAGCGCCACCATCGCCAGCCAGTACCTGCCCGCCGGGGTCGGGGAAATTGTCGAAACCGGAGCGTTTCTTTTTCTCGCCGCCATCCGTAAAACCGGCAACGGTCAAATGACCATCTCATACCTGAAAGGATAGGAGGATACCATGCCCAGCGGAAACCAGGCCCTTGACGGAAACTTGAAGCCCATCAGCCCGGCGCCGATCCAGGGCGACGTGTCGCCGATCCAAATTGCCAGCGCCACGGCTTCGGCCCGAATCGCGGTGCTGCCGAACCGCTTGATCCAGGTCAAGGCCACGGTCAACTGCTACTATAAACTCGGCGACGTGACGGTCGCGGCGGCAGCGACTACCAGCGCGACGGACGGGAGTCAATACCTGGCGGGCGGCACCTGCGAAACGGTCTTGACGCCGAACATTGCCGCGCCCTATCTCGCCGCGATTCGGGCGGCGACCACGGATGGACAGTTGACAATATCATACTTGAAAGGATGAGGCCCGCGAGGCCGCGGCACAAGGGCGAGGAACCGGAAAGCGGTGACGTAAATGAATTGGAACGATATCTCAACCGGACTTATATCCGGCCTAGTATCATCGGGAATAGTCGGAGCCTTCTTTTGGATGGCTTGGGGGCGATTGATCGACCGTTTTGAGCGGATCGAAAAGGACATGGTTGACGTCGAAATATCATGCCTCAATCACGAAAAGCGGCTGTCTTTTATGGAAGGCGAAAAGGCCGAATAGACGGGGCGCGGCCCCGGAAGGAGGGGATCATGGCGGACAAGGTGAATCAGTTGGCGGCGTTGAACGCGAACCTGAAAGCGGAGTGGCATTACAACCTTAATACGTTCACGGATGAACTGCACAAGGTCGCCGTCGGGGTCAAGGCGTGGCTGATCCTGAACAAGCCCCGCTTCGAGCGGTGGGCCACGGAGGGCGGCGAGGGACTGGGCGCGTTCGTGACCGCCATCCTGAAAGGTGAGGCCGGCCGGGCGGAGGCGATGGCGAAGAATACCGGGAGCGACACCACCAGCGTGATTGGATTCAACACCGGCCTCGTCGAGCGCGAGGCTTTTTGGATCGCCGTCCAGGTCGTGATGGCCGGCGGCAAGATTCCGACCTGGCTCGTCCCCATCATCGGGGAAATTCTGAAACAGGTTCAGCAGGTCAAGGTGGGGTGACGCCATGAAACGGCTCATAATCTCTCTGCTGTGGTCGGTTGGCATTGCCGCCATGTGGCTAGTGGTGGTTATGGCCTGGGCCTATGCCACCATCGGCCTTTTTCCGCTGACGGGTTGGACCGCCGACACCACGGCCACGGTCGTACAGACCGGGTTCGATCTCGGGCGCTGGCTCCAGACCTTCAAGGAGACGATGGAGTGGGTGGTGGTGAACCAGACCTTGATCGTGGCCTTCGGGGTCGCCGTCGCCGCCATCATCGGGGCCATCCACCAGCGCCGGGGAAAGGAGGCCGCGGTCTCCGCCCTGGACCTGGTGACGACCTCAGCCGAGATTGCCGAGGAATCGTTGCCCCGAAAAATACGGGCGGTCAAGCGGCAGGTCGAATCGGCGGCCCCGGTCCTGACCGCCCTGGCCGGCCGATTCCTTGACGCCAGCATCAAGCGCGCCGACGGGTCCGCCGTGCCCCTGCGTGAGCGATTCCTGGCCCTGCTCACCCGGCGCGGGAAGGGGTGACGTCATGGGCGACCTCTCTGCTCACTTCTCGACCTCCGAGTTCCAATGCCACTGCGGGTGCGGCCGGTGCGAGGTTCAGCCCCGGCTCCTCCAGGCGCTTGAGGCCGTCCGGGTCGAGGTCGGGGAACCCCTGCACATCGTCTCCGGCTACCGCTGTCCCGGCCATAACAAAGCCTGTGGCGGTGCCAAGGACAGCCAGCACATGCTCGGCATGGCCGCCGACGTGCAGGCGCCCGACCTGTGGAAGCTCTACAAGGCCGCGATGCGGGTGCCGATGGTCAAGGGCGTCGGCATCTATCTCCGGCCAGGCGGCTGGATTCACCTCGACGTCAGGCCGGAGACGGCGCGGTGGGCGGAGGATGGGTTGAAGAGGCCCATGGGATTCAAGGCCGCCCTCCGCATCCTGGGCGAACGGGTAACTGCCTAAGTTCGGGGCGCGGGGCTTTTAACCTTTTTCCCCTGGCGCCCCCGACCGCGACCACTGGTGATCCCCCGGTGGTCGCGGTTTTTGCGCCCCTAGACTGCCTGCCGACGCCAGCCGGGTACTCGGCAACCGGGGAGGCCCAAACAGGCCGCCTTGCCCGAGTTTGGCCCCTAGATTGCGGGATTCGGGCCTGTCCGCCGCCAATGTTTCACGTGAAACATTCTCTAACTGTAGCATTTTTGCTACACTAGCCCCTGGAAACCGCATATTATAGGATTGCTAATATCGTGCCAAAAGCCAATATAGCCGTGAAAAAAAATATGCGGGATCGCAAATAAATCTCTTGACAAATATAAAACGATATGTTATACTCTTTACATGATCGAAAAAGAAAAAGGGGGAACGGGGATGCAAAAGATAATCAGCGATGAGGAAGTCAAGGCGGCGATGGTCGTTACCCCGCGCACTTCCAATGGGAATCCCGTTGGTTTCCGGGTCAAGGTCGGCGGTATGATCTATGACGTTTTCACCTTGGACCGGCAGGTCGCCGTTGATCGGGCATGGTCACGTTATCTCAAAGACGTTTCCGTTTCCTTCGGAGAGATGGCTCATTAGCCCGCCGCCGGGCCGGGACTTCCAACCAGACCGCCAAACAGGGAGGAACAATCATGGAAAAGTTACTCATGCACCCGACCATTAGCCGCTACCTTAACGCCCCGCACAAACTGACCGAAGCCGAGCGCCAGTCCCCCGGCCTCCGCCACCTGGCCGTTACGCGCCGGACCCTGCGCGAGCACGCCCAGGCCGTCCGCAACGCCCGTGAGGACGTGGAGGCCACCGGCTCTACGACTTCCACCGCCCGGCCCGACACCCGCCCGACCAGGGCCGAATATGTCAGATCGCGAGTCATTGAGGCATTCAACCTCGGCATCCCTGATTCTATTCGCTCCGATGTTTTTCGGTTTCTGATCGATACCTTGAACCAGACGCGTTAGCCGAAACGGGGGGTGCGCCCCCGTCCGCCGGAGGGACCGGCACTGATGAGGCTTCAAAAAAAGGAGGGATTATTGATGCGAGAAATTCAAGGGAAATGTCCAACTTGCAAGATCGCCTTTCGTTTCCATCCGCGCCGTGAGGTGTCGAGGCTGAAGGATGCCTATTGCCCTCGCTGTGGAACCAAACTACAGGCCACGACCCATTTAATAAAGTGGCCCTGGATCGAAAACGAATGGCCGGTATCATTCAAGGCTGCCTATTTTATGCAGCCCCTACCTCGATAGAGATGATGAGGCTTTCAACCAAAAAGGAGGATCAAATGGCATTGAATTTTGAACAGGTGCAGGGAGCGGTTAATCTGGAGGTGGCCGTGGACGGCGACCTCGTCTACCTTCGCTTCAATCGGGCACAAGATCACGGCCCCAGCGCCAGCGGCAAGTCTCATCGCGTCGCCTCCACTCTCGGTAACCTCCAGATTACGGGCGTCACCGTCGGACTGAACGTCTATCGGAAGGTGTAGCGATGCCGACCTGCCCTTCCTGCGGCTTCCGCTTTTCCGACCCCGACCTTACCTACTGCCCGCGGTGCCGGGCGAAACGGAATGGGGATCAGGCGGCGGCGGACCCGGCCCCGGAGCGGACCTCGAAGCCGACCTGGATCGAGGCGCCAGTCGGAGGCGGCGATGACCAGGGATGACTGGTTTGACTTCGCCGCCCAGCTCGCGGGCGGGATCGTGGTGGTAGTTTACGTCTGGCTTCTGGCCTTCATGGCCTTCTGCTACTGAAAGGGGGATCACATGCCATCCGGAATCGAATACACCAACCTGCCTGTCGGCGACTACCTCGTAACGGGGATTTACGTTCCCGGCTACGCCGGGGTGCCGACGGTATTCGAGGTCCACAGCGTCACCGCCGCCGACGGCAAGCTCTGTCGGATCACGATTGACCTGGTGGAGGAACTGGAGGAAGGGGCGCTCGCGGC
>Ga0315278_10000738_pt1 | contig 28425 bp, 25 predicted proteins | sample YL17G06_0_MG_FD_203880 | JGI IMG/M metagenome (GOLD analysis project Ga0315278, IMG submission 203880) | Sediment microbial communities from Yellowstone Lake, YNP, Wyoming, USA - YL17G06_0 | ecosystem: Environmental > Aquatic > Freshwater > Lake > Sediment | place: USA: Wyoming | collected... | reverse complement strand
CCCCCAAACAGGCCCACTCGTCGTTGCAAATGCTCGCCGGGCCACCGGCCCGGCTGCGCTTTGCGCCTAGATTGGGCCTGTTTGGGGGGCTTACGCGGGTGCATGGGATTGCCTCTCAGCCTCTCAGGCCACGGCGGCAGCAGCCTGCAGGGCAGCGCGGCGGAAATGTCGTATCGCAATCACGGTGCCACACAATTGCAGTGCAGCACAGAAGTAGAACGGCAGGCCGATGCGCCAGTCGCCCGCGGGCAGGTGCGACACCATGCCCAGCAGCGGCGCGCTGACGACAGGCGCGATCACCGCCATCAGGCTGTTCAGCGCAGCCACCGAGCCCATGGTCTGGCCCTGGCTGCGCGAGTCGGCGGCATTCGACACCAGGCTCTGAATCACCGCCGCGGCGCCACCGCCGATGATGTTGCCGACGACGATGATGACGAACATCATCCAGCCCTCGCTGGCCGCGCCGAACGAAAAATAGGTGAGCGAGGAAGCAGCGAGCCCGACGCTCGCCAGCAGGCGTCCGGAAAAACGCCGCAGCAGGTGCTTGAGCAGGAAGCCCTGCACCAGCACCGACATCAGTCCCACGGTGAACAAGGCCCAGCCGTTGTGCGCCGGGCCCCAGCCGAACTTGAAGGTGGTGTAGAGCACAAAGCTGTTGTGCAGCGTGAACTGCGCCAGCGAAGCCAGACCGATCACCGCCACCAGCGGGCCCACGCCACGCAGTTGGCTCAGTTCGCGCAGCGAACTGAACGGGTTCACGCGCTTCCACTCGAAAGGCTTGCGCCGCTCGGGGGGCAATGACTCGGGCAGCACGAAGTAGCCGTAGAGCCAGTTCAACACGGCCATGCCACCGGCTGCAAAGAACGGCAGGTGCAGATCGATCGAACCCAGCAGTCCGCCCATCACCGGCCCCAACGTGAAGCCCAGGCCGAACATCGCGCCGATCAGGCCGAAACGCCGGGCACGGTCTTGCGGGGCCGTGATGTCAGCCACATAGGCGTTGGCCACGGCCGCGTTCGACTGCATCGCGCCGCTGAACAAACGCACCGCGATCAGCATCCACAGCGCCGTGGCCAGGCCAGTGACGATGAAGCTCGCGGCGAGGCCGGAGAAGCCCAACAACAACACCGGGCGCCGGCCGTACTTGTCGGACAGGGCGCCCAGGATCGGCGAGGCGAAGAAGTTGGCCACGCCGAAGGTCAACGCCACCGCGCCGAACCAAAAGGTCTGCTCGGTGGGTGATGCGGTGAAAGTGCCCACCAGCAGCGGCAACACCGGCACGATCAAGCCGATGGCGATCATGTCGATCAGCACGGTGATCAGGATGAAAGGCATGGCCGCCTCGCGGCGGCCATTTTGGGGTTCGGCCACAGTGCTCAACGTCATTCCATGCGGTAGTTCGGCGCTTCTTTCGTGATCTGCACATCGTGCACATGGCTTTCGCGCATGCCGGCCGATGAGATCTCGACGAACTCGGCACGCTCGTGCATTTCGGCGATGCTTGCGCACCCGCAGTAATGCATCGAGGCGCGCAGGCCCCCCGCCATCTGGAAGATCACCACCACCACCGAGCCCTTGTAAGGCACCTGGCCTTCGATGCCCTCGGGCACCAGCTTGGTCGTATTCGCGGAAGATTCCGATTCTTGAAAGTAGCGATCCGCAGAACCCGACTGCATGGCACCGATCGAGCCCATGCCGCGATAACTCTTGTAGGTGCGGCCCTGGTACAGGATGGTTTCGCCGGGCGCCTCTTCGGTGCCGGCGAACGCGCCACCCATCATCACGCTGTCAGCACCGGCTGCAATGGCCTTGGCCAGATCGCCGGAAAAACGAACCCCCCCATCGGCAATTAGCGGTACACCGCTGCCCGCGATCGCTTTCGCGACCGCTTCGATCGCGAAGATCTGGGGCACACCGACGCCGGTGACGATGCGTGTGGTGCAGATCGAGCCCGGGCCTATGCCCACCTTCACCGCATCGACTCCTGCATCCACCAGCGCGCGAGCCGCGGCACCGGTGGCGACGTTGCCGCCGATGACATCGATCTGCGGATAGCTGCGCTTCACCCAGCGCACGCGCTCGATCACGCCGGCGCTGTGGCCGTGCGCGGTGTCGACGACGATTGCGTCCACACCCGCCTTGACCAGCAATTCGATACGTTCCTCGGTGTCTTCGCCCACACCCACCGCGGCACCGACGCGCAGCTTGCCTTGGCTGTCGCGCGCCGCGTTCGGAAAGCTCGTCTGCTTCGTGATGTCCTTCACCGTCATCAAGCCTCGCAGTTCGAAGGCCTCGTTCACGACCAGCACTCGCTCCAGCTTGTGGTGATGCATCAACGCCTTGCCTTCGGCGAGCGACGCACCTTCGCGCACCGTGATCAGGCGCTCGCGCGGTGTCATGATGTCCCGCACGGGAGCGTCCAGGCGCGTCTCGAAGCGAAGGTCGCGGTTCGTCACGATGCCCACGACGCGCCCCGCATCGACCACGGGGAAACCGGAAATGCCGTGCTGCTTCGACAGCTCGATGACATTGCGCACCGGTACGCCAGGCGAGATCGTGATCGGGTCCTTCAGCAGGCCCGATTCGTAGCGTTTCACGCGCGCGACCTCGGCCGCCTGCTGTTTCGCCGTCAGATTCTTGTGCACGATGCCGATGCCGCCCTCCTGCGCGATGGCGATCGCCAGGCGTGCCTCGGTCACGGTGTCCATCGCCGCCGACACGAGCGGCAGGTTGAGGCGGATATTGCGCGACAGCGCGGTCGACAGGTTGGTGTCGCGCGGCAACACCGTGGAGAAGGCTGGCACCAACAACACGTCGTCGAAGGTCAGCGCTTTGCCGAGCAGGCGCATGGAAGATGGCTCCGGACGCAAAAGCGAATTATACGGACGCGCCTTGGAGACCCCCTTCGGTCCGGCGCATACGGGCATTGGTCACGGACCGACACCTTGTCACCCGTCGGCACCGCCCTGCACCGCTAAACTTCGGCCCGTACTCGGGTGAGGACTACAGCATGCAGCGATTTTCCCTCCACGTTCTGGTACTCCTGATCGGTTCTTTCATCGTGATTCCGGCGGCCGCGCAATGGAAATGGCGCGACAAGAATGGTGCGATTCAGTACAGCGACTTGCCGCCGCCCCCTGGAGTGCCGGCACAAGACGTGTTGCAGCGCTCGAGTACCGGGCGGCAAGGCGTGAATGCGGCTGTCGACCCCGGGGCGGCGGCAGCTTCCGCGCCGAAGGCCGGTACAGACCCTGAACTGGAAGCCCGGCGCCGCAAGGCGGAGCAGGCAACGACCGACAAGGCCAAGGCCGAAGAGCGGGTTCAAGCCGAGCGCATCGCAGCGGCCAAGGCGGAAAACTGTGGGCGTGCCAAGAGCCACATGAAATCGCTCGAAGACGGGCTGCGCGTCGTCAGAACCAACGCCAGCGGCGAGCACGAGGTGCTCGACGACAGGGGGCGCGCCGCAGAAAAGGCGCGCGCCAGCGAGATCATTTCGTCCGATTGTCGGTAGACCCGCCGCCAATCCCGCCGCGGCCCTTTTGACCGAACTGGCGCCGGCGTCGCGCCTCTTTCGGGTCGACACTCAACGGCCGGTAGATCTCGACGCGATCCGCAACGCGCAGCCTTTCATCCAGAGCGCGCCATTTGCCCCAAACGCCAACCTTGTGGCGCTGCAAATCGAGTTCCGGGTGGCGCGCAAGCAAGCCACTTTGCAGCACCGCGTCGCGCACGCATGCGCCCGGCTGCAAGCAGACGTGCACGCTGTCGAACTCGCCCGCGCGCGGGCTGTAGATCACTTCAATCGTCAGCGCCTGATCGTCAGCGTGGTCCATACACCTGCTCGGCACGCTTGACGAACGAGTCGACCAGCGTATTCGCGATTCTGTCGAACACCGGGCTCAACACGGCTTCGAGCGCAGAGTTCGAGAACGCGTAGTCAAGCTGAAATTGGACGCGGCAAGCCTGCGAACTGTCGCCACCCGGAATTGGCAATGCAATGAAATGCCAGTTTCCATCGAGCTGAGAAAACGGCCCATCGACGAGAGCCAACTGGACCGAGACGTCGGGCGCATTGCGGCTGCGCGTCGTGAACGCGTGGCGCACTCCGGCATAGGCGAGGTGCAGGCGCGCGGTCACGCCGTCGGCGTGGCGCTCGAGCAGCTCGGCGCGCTCGCACCATGGCAGGAACTGCGGGTACTCGGAAACACCGATCACCAACGTGTACATCTCGCGTGGCGAGTACCACAGCAGCACGGACTTGGCGACACGCTTCATACAATGCACAAATTCTAGGGGGCTTCACCCGACGCCCCGCCCACCCATGTCCATTGCCGAAAACCGCCGCGCCCATTTCGACTATTCCATCGAGGAGCGACATGAAGCCGGCATGGTGCTGGAAGGCTGGGAGATCAAGGCCGTTCGCGCGGGCCAGGTGCATCTCACCGACGGCTACGTGGTCATTCGTGACGGTGAGCTGTACCTGATCGGCTGCCGCATCGACGCCCTGCGCAGCGCCTCGACGCACATCCGCCCCGAGGCGGACCGCACGAAGAAGCTTTTGATGCACAAGGAGGAGATCAAGCGCCTCATCGGCAAGGTCGAACAAAAAGGCTTCACCCTGGTGCCGCTGAATCTGCACTACAAGGGTGGCCGGGTGAAGTGCGAAATCGCATTGGCCAAGGGCAAGGCCGAGCACGACAAGCGCAACACCGAGAAAAAGCGCGACTGGGAGCGTGAAAAGGGACGATTGATGAGACACAAAGTCTCATCAAAGCCGAAGGCCTGAGCGCCGCAGGCGCGAAGTCGGACCTTTCGACAAAAGGGACGATTGATGAGACACAAAGTCTCATCAAAGCCGAAGGCCTGAGCGCCGCAGGCGCGAAGTCGGACCTTTCGACAAACGGGACGATTGATGAGACAGAAGGTCTCATCAAAGCCGAAGGCCTGAGCGAGGCTACTTGTGCTCGAGAACCTTGTCGAGAAAGCCGACGATGACTTTCGTCAGTTCATCATGCTGGCCTTCAAAGAAGTGCGCGGCACCTTCAACAACCACTTGCTGCGAACCCGCGACGCGCTGAATCTGCTTGCGGCGCTCGTCGGCGCCGACGATTGTCACGCTCCAATCGCGCGAGCCGTAGACATCCAGCACCGGAATTTTGATGCGGAACATGTCCTCCAGGCCGTTGATGATGCCGATGAACACCCAGGCGCCGATCTTCGTATCACTGCGCGTGACGAGGTAGTAATTCGCCATCGTCGCACCCAGGCTGTGCGAGACGATGGCCAGTGCGCCGTGGCCACGCGCCCGCAGCCATTCGGCGGCGAGACCGATACGCTCGGCTGCGTCGCCATAGGTGGGAATGTAGTCGCCGATCTTTGCAGTGCCCGGTAGCACCGGCATCTGGATCGACAGCGTGGAATAGCCCGCCTGCGCAAGCTTGATCCGCAATGCGCCGTACAAGTCGTAGTCGGGCGCCCAGCCTCGTCCATGAGCGATGAGAAGCGCGCCGCGGGGCTGCTTGGCCGCCATCCACAGACCGAGGAAGCGATGACCATTGGCCTGGGCAATCTGCACCGCCTCGCCATCAACCAGGGTCGCCAGCGTTTGCTCGGCCCAACGCGCCTCGCGCTCGTAGTCTTGAGCTGCGGCGCCGCTGCACACCAATGCCAGCAAAGCAAAAAGAAACCCGCCGAGGCGGGTTTCCAATCCTGTGCGCAGCACGTTACGCCAGTTTGAGCGGCAACCTGCGCAGGCGCTGGCCAGTCAACGAGGCCAGCGCGTTGGCCACCGCCGGTCCGACCATCGCCGTGCCCGGCTCACCGATTCCGCCCGGCGCCTGGCCATCGGCAATGATGTGCATGTCGATCACAGGCGTTTCGTGCATGCGGGTGGCGCGATAGTCGTTGAAATTCTTCTGCTGCACACGCCCGCCGACGATCGTGATCTCGTCGAACAGGACGGAGGACATTCCGTAGATGATGCTCGACTCGATCTGTTGCTTGACGATATTCGGGTTGACCATGCTGCCCAGGTCGACGGCGATGGTGATCTTGTGCACCTTGATCTGTTTGTTCGGTGCCGAGACCTCGGCGATCAGCGCCAGGTAGGTGCCATAACCTTCCATGATCGCCACACCCTGCTTGCGTCCCGCCGGCATTGCCTTGCCCCATTCCGCCTCATGTGCGGCACGATTCAGCACGCGCAGATAGCGCGGCTCCTTGATCAGCAAATCGCGCCGGAACTGGACCGGATCCTTGCCGGCTGCCGCGGCCATCTCGTCAATGAAGCCTTCATTGGCGAAAGCGTTCATGGCGTGAGACACGGAGCGCAAATAGCCCACCCGCACACCGGTGTCGTGGATCACCGAATTGCCACCCTGGTTCGGAATGTCATAAGGCAGCGGCGCGTACTCGAGCATGAACGGATCGATGCCGTCCTTGACGAACGCACCGAACAGGCGTTTCGTGACCGACGGCGACGCCACGCTGAATTTGAATGCCACCGGCTTGCCCGACGCGTCCAGCCCGCCTGACATGCGGTGCACGCTGGCCGGGCGATAAAAATCGTGCGTCATGTCGTCTTCACGCGACCAGATCAGCTTGACCGGCATGCCTGCGGCCTTGCTGATCTCGATGGCCTGGGTGATGAAGTCGACGTCGATGCGCCGCCCAAAGCCACCGCCGAGGAAGGTTGTGCGCACCGTGACCTGTTCGGGCTTCATCTTCAACATGCCTGCAGCCACGCCCTGCGCCATTTGCTGGAATTGCGTCGGTCCGACGAGCAAGCACGAGTCCGCACGTACGTCGGCGGTGAAATTCATCGGCTCCATCGTCACGTGAGCGGTGTAGGGCAACTCGTATTCGGCCTCGAGCTTCTTCGACGCCTCGCGCATCGCTGCGTCAGCGTCACCCACGGTCTTGAACGTGGCGCCCGGCTTGGCAGCTGCCGCGCGCAGCTCCGAAGCAATACCCGCGCTGCTCAAGTTTTGGACCGCGCTTTCGTCCCACTTGATGCTGACGGCCGACAGCGCCTTGCGGGCGTGCCAATACGTGTCGGCCACCACTGCCACACCGTCCGTGACCTGCACCACCTTCTTCACGCCGGGCATGGCCATTGCCCGGGAGGCGTCGAAGCTTGCCAACGTGCCACCCAAGGCCGGGCATTGGGCCAGTACCGCGATGCCCATTCCGGGCAATTTCACATCGATACCGAACTCGGCGGTGCCGTTGACTTTGGCGGGCGTATCGAAGCGCTTGATTTCCTTGCCGACGTAGCGGAAGTCCTTCGGAGATTTCAACGCCGGCGTCTTCGGTGGAGTGAGTTTGGACGCGGCCTCGGCCAGTTCGCCGTAGGTCGCCTTTTGCCCGCCGGGGCCCAGAACCATCGCGTTTTCCGCGCGGCAGGCATCGGCTTTCACGTTCCACTTCTGCGCCGCCGCCTCCAGCAACACCGAACGCGCCTGGGCACCGGCCACGCGCAGTTTGCTATAGGCCTCGCGAACCGAGGTGGAACCGCCGGTGAGCTGCCCGCCAATCATTTCGTTGATGTAAGGCTCGCCGGGTGGCGCCATCTCGATCTTTATCTTGGCAATGTCCACGCCCAGTTCTTCGGCGATCAGCATCGGCATCGACGTGTACACGCCCTGGCCCATTTCGGAGCGAGCGCACAGGATCGTGACGCTGTTGTCACTGCCCACAACCACCCAGGAATTGGGCAGCATTGTCTTCGTGCCTGGGCTGGCGGCCCAGCCGGGCATGACAAAGCCAACCATCAGTGCGCCACCCGCGGCAGCGCCGGTGCCGAGAAATTCGCGACGTGAAACTTGCGGAAAGCTGCTCATGATCAGGCTCCCTTCGCAGCGGTGTGGATCGCCGCGCGAATGCGCGGGTAGGTGCCGCAACGGCAAATGTTGCCCGACATGGCGTTGTCGATGTCGGTGTCGGTGGGTTTGGGCTTGTCGCGCAACAGCGCCACGGCGCTCATGATCTGGCCCGATTGGCAGTAGCCGCATTGCGGCACGTCGTGCGCGATCCACGCCGCCTGGACCCGTTTGCCGACGGCGTCCGCGGCCATCGCTTCAATCGTTGTCACCTTCTTGCCGGCAACTGCGGACAGCGGAGTCTGACACGAACGCACCGCCGCGCCGTCGAGGTGCACCGTGCACGCCCCGCACAACGCCTGGCCGCAGCCGAACTTGGTGCCGGGCAGACCGATATCGTCGCGCAAGACCCATAACAACGGCGTGTCGGCTTCTGCATTCACGCTCACGGATTTACCGTTCACACTCAATTCAATGGCCACATCTGTCTCCTGATGATTGCGCGGCACAGTTGCGCGCGAGAGGATTGCGGCAGCGATGGTAGGCCGGGAGGGCGCAACTACACCTTCGGGTTAACCATAGGTAGGTGGAGTCGTCGCGTCACGTCGCAACCGCAGCCGCAGCGATGACCTTGCGCTCACGCACCAGGTAGCTGTACAGCACCGGTACGACCACGAGCGTCAACAGCGTCGACGTGATCACACCGCCGATGATGGCGCGGCCCATCGGCGCCTGGATCTCGCCGCCTTCGTTGAGTGCAAGCGCCAGCGGCAACATGCCGAAGACCATCGCGCTCGTCGTCATGATGATGGGCCGCATGCGCACCAGGCCGGCCTGCAGCAACGCGTCGGCCACGCTCAAACCCGCCTTGCGCCCGTGGTTCGCGAAGTCGACGAGCAGGATCGCATTTTTCGTCACCAGACCCATGAGCATGACGAGGCCTATCATCGAAAAGATGTTCAGCGTCGAGCGCCAGAACAGCAGCGCAAGCATCACGCCGATCAGCGACAGCGGCAACGATGCCATGATCGCCAGCGGCTGCAGGAAGCTGCCGAACTGGCTCGCGAGCACGATGTAGATGAAGATCACGCTCAGCCCGAGTGCCGCGAGCATCGCCGTGAATGCCTCTTGCTGCTCCTTGGTGGCGCCGCCGACGTCGAAGCTGAAACCGGGCGGCAGCTTGATGCTGTCGACAAGCTCCTGCACCTCTTTGCCGGCGTCGCCCGAAGGTCGGCCCTCGACGCCGGCGAAGATCGCTTCGCGGCGTTGCAGGTTCTGGCGCCGGATCACTTCCGGGTTCTCGACCGAGACGATGCTGGCCACGCTGTCGAGCAGGATCGGCGTGCCGTCCTTGCTGAACGCCACGGGCAAATGGCGCAACTGGTCGATGCGCTCGCGCTGCGCCGCCGGCAAACGCAACTGCACTTCGACTTGCTCGCCGTCGGACGTTGTCCAGTAGGTGGCGATCTCGCCGTTTACATAAGCGCGCAGGCTGCTCGCCAATTGCGGTGCGGTCAGGCCCAGTTCACGCACGGCGCCTGGGTGCAGGCGCACGGCGTAGGCCGGCAGGCCGGGTTTGACCGAGACCTCGACGTCGACAATGCCGCGGATCGCCCGCATGCGTTGCGCCAGGTCCTGCGCAATGAGCGCCAGGCCTTCGGGGTCGTTGCCGAGCACGGCGACATAGATCGGCCGGTCGAAACCGACCGAGACGTCGATTCCAGGCAGCTTGGCCAGGCGCGCGCGGATGGTGTCTTCGACGTCCTTTTGCGAGCGCTCGCGTTGCGCGCGCGGCTTCAAACCGATGTTGATCGACGCCTGATTGCGCCCTTGCGACAGGCCGGCGCCGACGCCGCCGACGTTGGTCGAGACCGTGGCCACTTCGGGCAGTGCCGAAACGATTTCTTCAACCTGGCGAATCTTGGCGTCGCTTCGTTCCAGGCTCGAGCCGACCGCCAGGCGCACGTTGAGTTGCGTGAATCCCTGATCGGTCTGCGGGATGAATTCGCTGCCCACCAGCGGCACCAGGGCGAGTGCACCAACCAGGCTCGCCACGCCCGCCCACAGCACCAGAGCGCGCGGCGTCAGCGTCGCGCGACGCCAGGCGCGAGGACTGTGCCGGTCGCGCTGGCCCTGCGCATCGAGCCCATGCGCGTAGGCGGGCAGCGGCAATGCGTAGCGTCGCGCCGAAAAAGCCCATCGGATCAACCCCTCATACCCGGCGTGCAACATCTCCATGAAGCGATCCGTCGCGCGAATCGCTGCGCCGATCAGCGGCACGCTCTTGAGGTGTTCGCCCGGTGGGTCCTTCCAGACGCTGGAGAGCATCGGATCGAGCGTGAAACTGACGAACAAGCTGACGAGCACGGCCACCGTGACCGTGATGCCGAACGAGACGAAGAACTTGCCGACGATGCCGCCCATGAACGCCACGGGCACGAAGACGGCGCAGATCGCGAAAGTCGTGGCCATGACGGCCAGGCCGATTTCGCTCGTGCCTTCGAGCGAAGCACGCCGATGGTCCTTGCCCAGGTGCACATGGCGCACGATGTTTTCGCGCACCACGATTGCGTCGTCGATGAGCAGGCCGATGCAAAGGCTCAGGCCCATCATCGTCATGAAATTCAGCGTGAAACCGAAGGCATAGACCGCGATGAACGATGAAATCACGGCGATCGGCAGCGTCAGCCCCGTGATCACGGTCGAGCGCCACGAGTTCAGGAACAGCAGCACGATCAGCACCGTCAGCAGCGCGCCCTCGATCAAGGTGCGCTGCAAGCCCGTGAGGGCGTCCTTCACGAAATCGCTGTTGGCGTAGATGATGCGCAGCTCGACCCCGATGGGCAGCGCCTTGCGCAGTTCTTCCACCGCAGCTTTCACGCCTTCGCCGGTGACCACGATGTTCGCGTCTTGCTGCTTGAAGACGTTGAAGCTGATCGCAGGCTGACCGTTGATGCGCGCCAGCGAGTCGGCTTCGCGCTCGCGCTCGACCAGGGTTCCGAGGTCACCCAGCGTCAGGCTTAACGCCCCGCGCCGCGCCACCACCAGGTTCGCGAACTCCTTCGGGTCCCGCACCCGGCCTTCAACACGCAGTATCGAATCCTGCACGCTGTCGCTCAGCAGCCCCACCGGTTGATCCGCATTGCTGTCGCGCAACGCGGTCGCAATTTCCGCCGGCGTGATGGCATAGGCACGCAGGCGTTGCGGGTCGAGGTCGATGCGCACCTGGCGCGTCGCGGTGCCGGCGACGTCGATGCGCGCCACACCCTCCACGCGTTGCAGGCGCTTCGTCACGGTCTGGTCCGCCAGCAGCGAAAGTTCGCGCGCATTGCGCCCGGCGCCGAGCAGGGCCAGCACCACCGCTGGCTGGCTGTTGTCGCCGTCAAAGCGCGCCACCGTGGGCGTCTTCGCGTCTTTCGGAAACGCCGTTTGCACGATGGCGATGCGGTCGCGCACGTCCTGCATTGCACGCCCCATGTTCGCGTTCAGGCTGAATTCGGCGCTGCTCTGGCTGCGCCCCTCGAAGCTGCGCGAAGTGATGCGTTTCACGCCGGCAATGCCGTTCAGCGCTTCTTCGACGAGTTTGGTGACTTCACGCTCCACTGCTTCGGGCGCTGCGCCGGGGTAGGCCACGTCGACAAAGGCAACCGGCAACGAGACATCCGGCATCTGCTCCACGCCCAGACGCGCATACGAGAACAAGCCCAGCACACACAGCGCCACCATCACCATCGTCGCGAACACAGGGTTCGCGATCGAAACGCGTGTCATCCACATGGCGGGGCCTGTTCGAAACTGGTGGGCGAGGGAACGGCCGGGCGCGCCGGTCTAGGGTTGCTTCGTCGACGCCGGCACGGAGGCCACGGCACTGCCGCCACCGGCCACCTTGGCCTTGCCGCCCTCCCGCAAGTTGTCGAAGCGCCCCGCCAGAACCTGCGCCGCGGGGCCAACTCCGCTCAGCACTTCGACCCTGCCCTGCGCCGCGTCGCGCCGACCCGTCGTCACGGCGCGGCGCACCAGGACACCATCTTCGATCAACCACACATGGTCTTGGCCCGAGGCTTTCGCAAGCGCGCTGACGGGCAACGTCAGGCGTTGTGTGGTGTCGCGCAACTGCACCCGCGCGAGTGCGAATTGGCCGGCCCGAAACGCCTCGTGCGGGTTCGGAATCGCGATCGTCACGCCGATCGACCGCGTTCCCACCTCAGCCGCCGGGGCGATGCGCTCGAGTTTGCCCGACACCGGCGTCGCGACCCCTTCGACCTGCACCTCCACCATCATGCCCGGGCGCAGCAGCGAGACTTCATGCGTTCCCACGCTGCCGGCAAGTTCCAGGCGCGCCAGGTCGACGATGGTCAACACGCTCTGCTCCGGGCTGAGTTTTTCGCCGGGCAGCACATGGCGCTTCGCCACCACACCGGAAATCGGTGCGACGAGTTCAGCGTCGCGCAGGCTGATGCGGCTGGTTCCGAGCTGCATCTGCGACGCCGTGAACTGGGCGCGCGCCGACTCGAGCACCGCGCCGCTCGCTTCCAGTGCCGTGCCCGAGATGTACTGCTGTTCGAACAGCTGCTGGTTCGCGGAGTGTTGGCGCTGCGCCTGATTCAGCTGGGCGCGCGCCGATTCCAGCGCCGCGGCGCGTTCTGCGACCCGGCTGTTCAACTCTGCCAGGTCGAGCGTGCCCAGAGCCTGGCCGGCCTGCACGTGGGCGCCTTCGGCCACCGCCAACGAGAGCAAGGTGCCGCTCGCCTTGGCGCGCACCACGGCCGTCCCCGGTGCCACCAGCGGGCCGGCAAATTCGACGAGCACCGGCAACGTGGCGAGCTGTGGCGCCACCACTTCGTTCGCGGCGAACTCCAGCGTCACGTTGGCGGCCGCGGCCTTCTTGCGCGCAGCTTCGGCCTCGCGCGACTGCTGCAATGCGACCGCGCCGCCAGCGATGGCGGCGATACAAAGGGCGCCGATCGCGCCGAAGAGAATCCGCTTCTGCATGGTGTTGAACTGTGAGTTGCTTGTGGCGCCGGCAAGTGTAGGGCCGCGCCAACCTGCCGCAAACACCAGCGCGATGGAATGACGATTTGCCGGGACAGACTGCGGTCGAAGCAGCTCAGGTGCGCGGGCGGGCCTGGGAGCCCGTCGCGCTTTGGGTCGTGCCCGACAGGCTCCCGGATCAAGCGGCGCCGGCGCGTCGCTCCAGCAGCAACGAGCGCCAACAGCACAGTGCGGCAAGCAACGCCGCGGCGCTGGCCGCCCAGAACACGGCCGCAAACCCGTAGGCCTGGCTCAATGCGCCGCCGGCCACGCCACCGAGAACGCCCGACGCGCCGTAGCCGAGCACGGCGTACAGTGCCTGGCCACGCCCGCGCAGCGGCCCCGGGAAGTGCTGATTGATGAGGGCAATGCACGCCGTGTGCTGCGCCGCGAAGGTCACGGCGTGGGTGAGTTGCGTCAGGACCAACACCCACGCAATTGCGCCGAACGCAGCCACGCCGGCGAGGCGCAGTGCGGTCACGAGCGCGGCGAGCACCAGCCAGCCATGCATCGTCATGCCCTGAACCCAGCGGCTCTGGAACCAGAACCAGAAGATCTCGATCGCCACCCCCAGGCCCCAGATCAGCCCGACCGACGATTTGGCGTAGCCCAGTGAGTCGAGGTAAAGCGAGAAGAACGCATACAGACTGGTGTGCGCCAAGACGGTGAGAAATACGCCTGCGAAGAACCATGCGACGACGGGCTCACGCAGCACTGCCAGAGCGCCTCGCGTCGCCGCGCCCGTGTGCGACGGTTCGGCGCCGACCGGCAGGCGCAAGACAGCCAGCAGCAGAAAGCTCAGCAGCGCCACCACGAGCGCCGGAAACCACGCCACCCCCAGAGCCTGCAAGACGAAGCCGCTGCCCATGACGGCGATGACGAAGCCCACCGAACCCCAGACGCGCACCCGACCGTAGCGCCGGGCGTCAAACGCCCCTTCGGCGCTGACGAGCTGCGCCAGCGCCGATTCGCTGATCGGGATGACTGCGGCGGTGCAGGCGAAAAGCGCGACCGTGATCCACACCACCGAGCCGGGTCGCGGCGCAACCAGGAACCCCACTGAACACAGCAGCGACAGCGCGACGGCCAGGCGCAGCAAGCGAATGCGCTGCCCGCTGTGGTCGGCCAACCAGGCCCAAGCGTAAGGACTGAACAAGCGCGTTGCGCTTTGCAGTGACGCGATCGAGCCGATCGCCAAGGTGCTGAAACCCAGGCTCGCAAACCACAGTGGTGCGTAGGTGCCGAACAGCCCGGCATAGGCGAAGTACGCAAACGAGACGCTGCCGAACGAGATCAAGACGCGACGTTGCGGCAATTTGAACCTAGAAGCCGCAGTTGGACGCGCCCGAGTGGGCCGCGATGCGCTGCGCTGGCAAGGCGCGACGACGCGGCGGGCTCATGCCCGCGAGGAGGAGCAACGCGGCCAGCGTGCCGCAGCGCGGCTCAATCGGGTGCGTAGCGCTCTCACCCAGGCGGTGAGGGTGGTCGTGGGTAGAGATCTCAGTGTTCATGCGGCGTAGCCAGCGGGGGAAGCGGTCAACTGCGGCTTCTAGGTTGGAGGCTTCCTCGAAGCAGCCGCGCGGTCTGCAGAATTCGATTGGCGCGGGAAACGACGCGTGGGCGATCAGCTCGGTGCCGAGCCGGGGATCGGCTTGACGCCGATGCTCACATCGCCACACTGGGCGCGCTGCCGCAAGACGTGATCCATCAGCACCAGGGCCAGCATCGCCTCGGCAATCGGCGTCGCGCGAATGCCGACGCAAGGGTCGTGCCGGCCCAAGGTTTCGACAGTTGCCGGCTGGCATTGCAAGTCGATCGACCGGCGGGGCGTGCGAATCGAGCTCGTCGGCTTGACCGCGATCTGCACTGTGATGTCCTGGCCTGTCGAAATGCCGCCGAGCACGCCACCGGCGTTGTTGCTGCGAAAACCCGCGGGCGAGAGTTCATCGCCATGGGTCGAACCGCGTTGCCTGCTGCTCGCAAAACCCGCGCCGATCTCGACGCCCTTGACGGCATTGATGCCCATCATCGCGTAGGCGATTTCGGCGTCGAGCTTGTCGAACAGCGGCTCGCCCAGGCCGACGGGAACGTTCGTCGCTTCAACCCGAATCCTCGCGCCCACCGAGTCGCCGGCCTTGCGCAATGCGTCCATCGCCGCTTCCAGCTCCGGGATCTGGCTCACGTTGGGCGCGAAGAACGGATTGTTCGGCACATGCTCCCAGCCCTCAAAGGCGATCTCGATTTCGCCCAGCGCCGTCATGCCGCCGCGAAATTGCGTGCCATGCCGCTCGTGCAGCCACTTGCGCGCCACCGCGCCGGCAGCGACCATCGGTGCCGTCAGGCGCGCCGACGCGCGCCCGCCACCGCGGGGGTCGCGCAGGCCGTACTTGCGCCAATAGGTGTAGTCGGCGTGCCCCGGGCGAAATGTGTTCAGCAAATTGCTGTAATCCTTGCCGCGCTGGTCGGTGTTGTTGATCAGCAGGCAGATCGGCGTTCCCGTGGTCAGCCCTTCGAACACGCCCGAGAGTATCTGCACCTTGTCTGCCTCGTTGCGCTGCGTCACATGGCGCGAGGTTCCCGGGCGGCGCCGGTCCAGCTGCGGTTGGATATCGGCCTCCGCCAGGGCCATGCCTGGCGGGCAGCCGTCGATCACGCAACCGATTGCGGGGCCGTGGCTCTCGCCAAAATTCGTGATCCGAAACAGTGTGCCGAGGGTGCTGCCGGACATGGGTGCAAGCTGCGAGCCCCAAACGTCGCATGCGGGCGCGGCGCGCCCTGGCGACTGCGGCGCCGGGAAGCGTCGATTCTAGGCGGCGTTGGCGCGGCGCCGGGGTGCGGGGTCAGACCGACTTCTGCTCGCCCTGCGGTTCGACATCGACGGGCCAGTCCCGGATATACGCCTTGAGCATGCGGTTCTCGAAATCCTGGCCGTCGACCACCGCCTTGGCCACGTCGTAAAACGAGATCACGCCCATCAGCGTGCCTTGGGTGATCACCGGCATGTAGCGGGCATGGCGGCCCAACATCATGCGCCGCACCTCGTCGATTTCGGTGTCTGGTGTGCATGTGAGCGGCGCATCGTCCATGACGCTGCCCACCTGTGACCCGCCGACGGACCCACCGTTGTGCACCACCGCCTGGATCACTTCACGAAAGGTCAGCATCCCCACCAGTTCGCCATGGTCCATCACGACCAGGGAGCCGATGTCGTTCTCCGACATCGTCGTCACCGCTTCCGCCAGGGCGTCTTTCGGCGCGACGGTGTAGAGGGTTCCGCCTTTGACGCGCAAGATATCGCTGACTTTCATGGGTCTCCCCCGGTCGGTCGAAGTGAAAGCAATATAGCCCACAATGGCCTGCAAAGGCATCCCCCACAGCCCCACGCCCCACGTCCACCCTGCGCGGAGACCCCATGGCCGGCCATTCAGACCCCGGATTCGACACCCTGGCGCTGCACGCCGGCGCCGCCCCCGACCCCGCCACCGGTGCGCGCGCTGTACCGATCCACCTGAGTACGTCGTTCGTGTTCGAGAACACCGAGCACGCGGCGTCGCTGTTCAACATGGAGCGCTCCGGCCACGTCTACAGCCGGATCTCGAACCCGACGAACGCCGTGCTCGAAGAGCGCATTGCCGCGCTCGAAGGCGGCGTCGGTGCCATTGCCACGGCCAGCGGCCAGGCCGCGCTGCACCTGGCGATCGCGACTCTCGCCGGTGCCGGCTCGCACATCGTTGCCTCCAGCGCCTTGTACGGCGGCTCGCACAATCTGCTGCACTACACGCTGGCGCGCTTCGGGATCGCGACCACCTTCGTCCGTCCCGGCGCCATCGACGCCTGGCGCGCGGCGATCCGGCCGAACACGAGGCTGCTGTTCGGTGAGACCCTGGGCAACCCGGGCCTGGACGTGCTCGACATCCCCACCGTCAGCGCCGTCGCGCACGACAACGGCCTGCCGCTGCTGGTGGACTCCACATTCACGACGCCCTACCTGATGCAGCCTTTCAAGCTTGGCGCCGACCTGATCTATCACTCGGCGACCAAGTTCCTGTGCGGGCACGGCACCGTGATCGGCGGCCTCGTCGTCGACAGCGGTCAGTTCGACTGGGAAGGCTCTGGGCGCTTTCCGGAGTTGACGCAGCCCTACGCGGGTTTCCACGGCATGGTGTTCAGCGAAGAGAGCAGCACCGGTGCGTTCTTGCTGCGCGCGCGCCGCGAAGGGCTGCGCGACTTCGGCGCGTGCATGAGCCCGCACACTGCGTGGTTGATCCTGCAAGGGCTGGAAACGTTGCCGCTGCGCATGGCGCGCCATGTCGAGAATGCGCGCAAGGTTGTTGCGTTTCTCGCGGCGCAGCCGCTGGTCGCCGCGGTTGCCTACCCGGAACTCGAATCGCACCCGGACCACGCATTGGCGACAAGGCTCCTGCCTCGCGGTTGCGGGGCCGTATTCAGCTTCGACCTTCGCGGCTCGCGTGAACAGGGGCGTGCCTTCATCGAAGCGCTGAAGATCTTTTCGCACCTGGCGAATGTGGGCGATTGCCGCTCGCTCGTGATCCACCCCGCATCGACCACGCACTTCCGCATGGACGACGCAGCGCTCGCCCAGGCCGGTATCACTGCGGGAACGATACGCCTGTCGATCGGCCTGGAAGACCCCGACGACCTGATCGACGACCTGAAGCGCGCACTCAAGGCCGCCGCAAAGGCCGGCACCCCGACGCCCGCCGCCAGCAAAGGGAGCGCGTCATGGAGTTGACCGTCGAAACCTCGCACGGCAAGGCCAGCGCTTACGCCTACACCGGCGGCAAGGCCTTCGATGCAGGCCTGCCCTGCATCGTGTTCATCCATGGCGCGCTGCACGACCACAGCGTCTGGACATTGCTGGCGCGCTGGTTTGCACACCATGGCCACGCCGTGCTCGCCGTCGATCAACCCGGCCATGCGCGAAGCAGGGGTGCGCCCTTGCCCGATGTGGAAGCGCTCGCGCAATGGGTGCTGGCCGTGCTCGATGCGGCAGGCGTTGAACGCGCCGCAATCGTCGGCCACAGCATGGGTTCGCTGATCGCGCTCGAAGCCGCGGCCCAGGCGCCGCAGCGGGTTTCACATCTTGCGATGCTCGCCACCGCCTACCCGATGAAGGTCTCCAGCGCCCTGCTGAGCACGGCGCGCGACGCACCCTACAAAGCGATCGACATGGTGACGGCGTTCTCGCATTCCACGCTTGGCCCCAAGCCCTCCTACCCCGGGCCAGGAGCCTGGGTGCCGGGCGGCTTTCGCGCCCTGATGCGCCATGTGCACGACGCGCAGCGCGGCCTGAACCTGTTTCAGCATGACTTCGCGCTGTGCGACCGCTACGCCAATGGTTTGCAGGCGGCGGCAAAAGTTCGCTGCCCGACCACGCTGATCCTGGGCAAACTCGATCAAATGACGTTGCCGCAGCAGACGCACGACATCGCGCAAGCGCTGAAGGCGCGGATCATCGCCGTGGCGGCCGGGCACGATTTGATGGCCGAGGCACCCGAGGCGGTGCTGGGCGCGTTGCGCGAGGCGCTGGCGTGAATCCGCGAGTCATCCGCGCAAGAGTTCCTGCAAGCGCATTTCGCTAAACGCGGCTCGTTTCCAGAACGCCTCGAATTCGGGCGTCGGCTCCAGCAGCAGGCGCGAGACCAAGGCCTCGACCGGTGTCGTGAGCACGTCGCAGAGCAGGACGAAACGCGGTTGGCCGGCTTCGTCAAGGCGGCCCACCCAGTCCATCGCCATCAACTCATCGAGGATGGGCTCGATTTGCAGCGGGTCGGTTCGCAGCGCGGTCGAAAGTCGCACCAAGCTCAAGCCGCGTTTTGCGACTCCCTGCGCGCGGTGGAGTTCACGCAGCACCGCCAGGCCTAAGTGAAAGCGCGAGCCCGGCCCTTCGGGCCAGCGCGTGACCCGCATTTGCAGGCTGGGCGCATAGGCGGCTGTGACCGCGCCCAGCAGCACGATGACCCAGACCAGGTAGATCCAGATCAGAAAAATGGGCACCGTGGCGAAGGCGCCGTAGATCAACGCATAACTCGGCACCTGTGCCAGATACCAGGTCAGGCCGCGTTTGGCCAGGTCAATGCCGACCGCCACGAACACGCCACCCGTGATCGCGTGGCGCCATTGGACATGGGTGTTGGGAACGTAGTGGAACAGCGCCGCGGCGCCGGTGCCGAGCAACACGAACTCGATGCCTGCGAACAGCACGCTCACTCCGCCTGGAAGCGAGCGCACAAAGCCCTGCGACACGGACACCGCGTACGACGTGAAACTCAAGCTCACACCCAGCAACAGCGGTCCCAGTGTCGCAGCCGCCCAATAGACCAATACGCGCTGCGCGATCGGCCGCGGGATGCGCACGCGCCAGATGGCATTGAGCGTGCGATCGATCGTCAGCATCAGGGCCAGGGCCGTGACGAAAAGCAGCGCCAGCCCAACGCTGCCGAGGCGGTTCGACTTGGCGGCAAACTGCGTCAGCGCCGCAAGTACCGGTTTGGCGATGCTGTCGGGAACCAGGCTTTGCAGGAAGTACTTTTGCAGCGCCACCTGAAATTCCGCGAACATCGGAAACGCCGAGAACACCGCGAGCATCACGGTGACCAGGGGCACGAGCGAAATCAGGGTCGTGAAGGTCAGGCTGCCGGCCGTGATGCCGAGCCGGTCTTCGCTGAAGCGCTGGCGCAACGTGCGCAGCGTATCCAACCAGGGCCAGCTGCGCAGTGTCGCGAGCGTCTTGCTGGGGTGCTCTGGCAACTGCGTGGCAGAAAGGCGGGCCGCCTTCAGCGCTTCAGCCTTCGTCGCCTGTGTCGATCGGGTCGGCATCTGCATTGCTGGCATGATAGCCAGCAATGCACGCTGCTGCGCCTTTGCCCTCTGCTGTCGCCTGGAGCCGTGCCAGCGCCATTGCAATCACCGTCGGGCTGATCGCGCTGGGTTTGATGTGGGAACTGTGGCTCGCGCCCACCGGCCGCGGCACCTTGGCGATCAAGGTCTTGCCATTGGCATTCGCGCTCTCAGGGCTGTCGAAATGCCGCATGCCCACGTATCGCTGGCTCAGCCTTGTGCTGTGGCTGTATTTCGCCGAGGGCGTGGTTCGGGCGAGCACCGAGCGCGGCACTTCGGCGGCTTTGGCTTGGCTCGAAATGATCTTGAGCCTGACGCTGTTTCTGGCCTGCGTCATCCACATTCGCACTCGTTTGCGCGGCGCCAGGATTGACGCCCCATGACCCGGGACTCTGAATGTCGCGTTTGACCCCGCTCTTGACACTATTGCGCGACGCCGTCGGAGAAACGAACGTGTTGCACGACGGCGACCTGTCGGGCTACCTGGTCGACTGGCGCAGGCGCTACCAGGGGCGTGCGGCGGCCGTCGTGCGCCCTGCCGACGCGACGCAGGTCGCGGCTGTACTGAAAGCTTGCGCGCAACACGGCGCCGGCGTCGTGCCCCAGGGCGGCAACACCGGCCTGGTGGGCGGCTCGGTGCCCGACGCGAGTGGCACCCAAGTCCTGCTGAGCCTGGCGCGGATGAACCGTATCCGCGGCATCGACGCGCATAACATGACGATGACGGTTGATGCGGGTTGCATTCTGCAAACGGTTCAAGAAGCGGCCGCGGCCCAGGGTTTGCTGTTCGGCCTGAGCCTGGCCGCCGAAGGCAGTTGCACGATCGGCGGCAATTTGTCCACCAACGCCGGCGGCACCCAGGTGCTGCGTTACGGCAACGCGCGCGAGCAGTGTCTTGGCCTGGAAGTCGTGACGGCACAAGGCGACATCTGGAACGGCCTGTCCGGCCTGCGCAAAGACAACACGGGCTACGACTTGCGCGATCTCTTCATCGGAGCCGAAGGGACGCTGGGCGTGATCACCGGAGCGACCCTGAAGCTGACGCCGCTGCCGGCGGCGCGCCTGACCGCGATGGCCTCACTCGAATCATTGCCAGGCGCCGTGGCCCTGCTGCAACTCGCGCGCGAACACCTCGGGCCGGCGTTGACGGGTTTCGAGGTGATGAACCGCTTGTCGCTCGACCTGGTGCGCCAGCATTTCCCGCAGCTGGCCCAGCCCTTGCCAGGTGCGCCATGGACCGTGCTGCTCGAAGAGTCCGACAGCGAGAGCCACAGCCACGCGTCGTCATTGTTCGAGACCCTGCTGCAGGCCGCGCTCGAGCGCAACCTGATCGGCGACGCCGCGCTTGCCGCCAGCCTCGAACAATCGCAAACGATGTGGCAACTGCGTGAATCGATTCCTCTGGCACAGGCGATCGAGGGACCGAACATCAAACATGATGTCGCGCTGCCGATTTCGCGCATCGCCGAGTTCGTGGCCAGCACCGACAGCGCGCTGCAGCGCTCGCTTCCCGGCGTGCGCATCGTCGATTTCGGGCACCTGGGTGACGGCAACCTGCACTACAACGTGCAAGCCCCGCAAGGCGCGGCGAGCGCCGATTTCGTGCGCGAGCACGAGGCACGCGTGAATGACATCGTGTACGACGCGGTCGCTGCACGCGAAGGGTCAATTTCCGCCGAGCATGGAATCGGCACGCTCAAGCGCGAAGAACTGGTCAAACGAAAATCGGCCGTGGCGCTGGCACTGATGCGTGCCGTGAAGGCGGCGCTGGACCCGCAGAACCGTATGAACCCGGGGCGGGTGCTGTAGCCCTACTGCAAGCCCTCGGTGAACCCGGGCAGCAGCGGCACCGCCATCACTTCGATTCCTTCGTCTCGCAACGCCCGTGCTTCTTCGGGCGTCGCCCGGCCGCGGATGCCGCGCTGCTCCTGTTCGCCATAGTGAATGCGGCGCGCTTCTTCGGCAAAACGATCGCCGACATCGACGGTATTGGCCATCATGTCGCGCACGGCATGCATCCACGCCGCCTGTGCCGCGGCAATCGGTTCGACGATGTCTTGATTGCCCTGAGTGGCGACCAGCGCCGACTCGCGGGTGCCTGAAAGGTTCAGCCGCGGCGCGCTGGGCAGCCGCGTGATATCGGTGGCATTGCACAGTGGGCAAGCCACCAGACCGCGCTCCATCTGGGACTCAAAGTCCGCATCGCCACTGAACCACCCTTCGAAGCGGTGATCCAGGCCGCAGCGCAGATCCAGGACTTTCATTGGCTGATTATCGGCAGGTGGGCACTGCCGGCATAGGCTGCCAGTCGAGGCTCCAGCGTCCGGAACGCCAATTCTGCAACCACATCAGGCCTATGAGGGTCTTCGCATCCGTCAGCTCACCCAGGCCAGCCAGTCGCTCGACCTCGTCGAGGTTCATGCAGACAACGTCGAGAAACTCACCGGCATCGAGGTGCCGCGCACCCAAAGTCAGACCGCGCGCGAACCAGATTTCAATGCCTTCGTTGGAATACGCGATGGCGTTGTGGGTGAGCGCGGCGCGCGCCCACTCGCCGGCGCGATAGCCGGTCTCCTCGGCCAGTTCACGAATCGCGCAGGTCAGTGGCGCCTCGCCGGGTTCGAGCTTGCCGGCCGGAAATTCGAGCATCGCGCGTCCCAGTGGATGGCGCCACTGGCGCTCCATCACGAGGCGGCCGTCGTCCAGCAGTGGCACCACCATCACCGCGCCCGGGTGCACGATGTATTCGCGCGTGGCTGTGGTGGCATCGGGCAGGCTCACCACGTCGCGGCGCACATCGAGGAAATGGCCTTTGTAGACCTGCTCGGTGCGCTGTGTGGTTTCGCGAAGCTGCGCGTCGCCGTTCGGCAGCGGTGGCGCCACCCGAGGAGAGTCGGCAGCCTTCAAGCGATGTTCATCAGGGCATCCCACGGCGCAGGCCGCGAACGCGCCGCTTCGTGGCCCATGCCGGTCGCGCCGAGCGCGAGCCTGAACCGCGGCGTGGCGCCTTCATGTGGCGAGCGCCGTCACGATGGCCTGCGCGCACAGCGCCATCAGGCCGCCGGGCAACAGACCGAGCCCGAGCACGGCTGCGCCGTTGAGCGACAACAAGGCACGCACCTCGCGCGTACTCGCGATCGGCAGCGTATCGGTGGGCTCGTCGAAAAACATTACCTTGACCAGCCGAAGGTAATAAAACGCACCCACCAGCGACATCAGCACCGCGGCCACGGCCAATACGATGTAGCCCTGAACATTCGTCGAGACGAGCGCCTGCAGCACCGACAGCTTGGCGTAGAAACCCACCGTCGGCGGAACGCCGGCCAGGGAGAACATGAAGAGCGCCATCACGCCGGCAAACCAGGGGCTGCGCCGCGCCAGACCCTTGAAATCGTCGACCTGTTCGGCCTCGAACCCCTGGCGCGACAGCAGCATGATCACGCCGAACGTGCCCAGCGTCGTCAGCACGTAGGTGACCACATAGAACATCGACGAGCTGTAGCCGTTGGCCGCGGACAGTGTGTTTTGGCTGACCACGGTGCAGCACATTCCGAGCAGCATGAAACCCATTTGTGCAATGGTCGAATACGCCAGCATGCGCTTCAGATTGGTCTGTGCGATCGCGGCCAGATTGCCGAGCAGCATGGAGCCGACCGACAACACGACCAGCATCTGCTGCCAATCGAGCGCCAGGCCGACCATGCCTTCGACCAGCAACCGGATCGTGACCGCGAACGCAGCGAGTTTGGGTGCACCGCCGATGAGCAACGTGACTGCGGTGGGCGCGCCTTGATAGACGTCAGGCACCCACATGTGGAACGGCACGGCGCCGAGCTTGAAGCCCAGACCGGCGACGATGAACACGATGCCCAGAATCAACACGCCCTTGTCGGCCTCGCCTTTGCCGATGACACTGTAAACCCCGCTGATCTCGAGCGAGCCGGTCGCGCCGTACATCATCGACAGGCCGTAAAGCAGGAAGCCGCTGGCCAAGGCCCCCAGCACGAAGTACTTCATCGCCGCTTCCGTGGCCGGTGCGTGGTCACGGCGCATCGCCACCAGCGCATACAGGCTCAGCGACATGAGTTCCAGGCCGAGGTAGACGACGAGAAAATTGTTCGCCGAAAGCATCACCAGAATGCCCAGCAGCGAGAACATGCTGAGCGTGAACAACTCCCCCTTGAGCATGTCGCGCAACGCGACATAGGGCCGCGCGTAGGCCAAGGAAATCATCACGGCCAGCACCGCGAAGAAGCCAAGCGAGTGCCCCAGCGGGTCGGCCACCACCATACGCTGCATCGCGTATTCAGTGGAGCCTGCGTTGAACGCCACCAGGTGCAGCAACGCCACCGCCACGAGCGTGGCCTGGGTCAGCACGTAGGTGAGACGCTTGAGCGGATCGGTGAGCCACAGGTCGAGCAACGTGATGACGCAGGCCATCGTCAGCAATACGATCTCGGGCCAAACCGCCTGCCAGTTCATGAGGGCTGCCATGCTGCCGGTCTCAGTTCAGCTTTGGCACAGCAACGTGCCTGAGCAGTTCGAGCACAGAGACGTGCATCGCGTCGGTCAGTGGTTTGGGGTACAGGCCCATCCACAGCACGGCGACGGCAAGCAGCGCCAACATCACGAACTCGCGTGGATTGATGTCAGTCAATGCCTTCACAGCGTCGTTCGCGACCGCGCCGAAGTAGACGCGCTTGACCATCCACAACGTGTACGCGGCACCGAACACGAGCGTCGTCGCAGCCAGCGCGGCAAGCCAGAAATTGACCTTGGTCGTTCCCAGAATCACCATCCATTCGCCGACAAAGCCGCTCGTGCCTGGAAGGCCGCAATTGGCCATCGAAAACAGCACCGCGAACGCGGCGAACTTGGGCATGGTGTTGACCACTCCGCCATACGCCGCGATTTCACGCGAATGCACCCGGTCATACAGGACGCCGATGCACAGGAACATCGCACCCGAAATGAAGCCATGCGAGATCATCTGCGCGATGCCCCCCGACACGGCGAGTTCGTTGCCGTTGCCGGCACTGTCGAAGATGAAGAAACCCAGCGTCACGAAGCCCATGTGTGCAACCGACGAGTAGGCGACGAGTTTCTTCATGTCTTGCTGCACCAGCGCGACGAGGCCGATGTAGAGCACGGCGATGAGCGACAGCGCGACGATGGCCCAGGCCCACTGGTGGCTCGCGTCGGGTGTGATCGGCAGCGAGAAGCGCAGGAAACCGTAGGCGCCAAGCTTGAGCATGATCGCAGCCAGCACCACCGAGCCGCCGGTGGGCGCCTCGACGTGCGCGTCCGGCAGCCAGGTGTGCACCGGCCACATCGGCACCTTGACCGCAAACGCAAGCAGGAACGCGAAGAAAAGCAGCGACTGCACAGTGCCCGGCAGCGGCAGTTTGTGCCAGGTGAGGATGTCGAAACTGCCGCCCGACTTGTAGTACAGGTAGATCAGCGCCACCAGCATCAGCAGCGAGCCCGCCAGCGTATAGAGGAAAAACTTGAACGCCGCGTAGACCCGATTCGGCCCACCCCAGACTCCGATGATGATGTACATCGGGATCAGCGTCGCTTCGAAGAAGACGTAGAACAACAAGCCGTCCAGGGCGCAGAAGACGCCGATCATCAGGCCGGAGAGGATCAGGAACGCACCCATGTACTGGTTCACGCGGGTGGTGATGACTTCCCACGCCGAAATCACGACGACCACGGTGATGAACGCCGTAAGCGGCACGAACCACAACGACAGGCCATCGACACCGAGGTGATAGCGCACGTTGAAGCGCGCGATCCAGGCCGCACTTTCCTGGAACTGCATCGCCGCGGTGCCGGCATCAAACCCGGAGATCAGCGGCAAGGTGACCAGAAAACTCACCAGCGCCGCAAACAAAGCGAACCAACGCACCATCGCGACCTGCCCGTCACGCCCCATCGCCAACAGCACGGCACCGGCGGCGATGGGCAACCAGATGACGATGCTCAGCAAACCCATGTTGTCTTTCTCGTGGTTCCCGTCGTCCCGGCGCAGGACGAGACCCACCCTGCGCCCAACGCCATCGATCCCGGCCCCGCACCGAGGGTGGGACGACGCTTGCGTCGTGACGACAGCGGCCGCGGTTTGTAGGGTCTCATTTCGCGAGCGGACTGCCAAGCAAATAGGGCCACAGCTGCCACGTCATCAGGCCGACCACGCCGACGACCATCACCAGCGCGTACCAATACAGATAGCCGTTTTGCAGCAGGCGCGTCAGCGCCGCCGCGCCGCCGATGCCGCGTGCCGAGCCGTTGATGGCGCCATCGATGATGCCGATGTCGCCGCGTTGCCACAGACCCGTCCCGATCTGCCGCATCGCCCGCGCCAGCACGTTTTCATTGAACCAGTCGAAGTAGTACTTGTTCTCAAGCAAGACGTAGACCGGCTCGAAGCGCCGCTTGATCGCCGCTGGAATCGACGGCGCGCGCAGATAGAAATACCAGGACATCACGACTCCCGCCAGGGCCAACCAGAACGGCAGGCTCGTCAGTCCGTGCAAGGCCATCGCGGCGGCGCCGTGGAAGTTGGAAGCGAGCTCGTCCATCGCGGGGTGCCGCGTCGCATCGACCGCGATCGAATCCTCCAGGAATTCGCCGAACAGCATCGGCTGGATCGTCATGTAGCCGATTGCGACGGAAGGGATCGCCAGCAGCACCAGGGGCAGCGTCACGACCCAGGGTGATTCATGAGGATCGTGGGCCTGGGCGTTCGCGTCGCCGTGGTCGTGGTCATGTTCGCCGGGGAAGGGCTTGTGCTGAAAGCGTGCCGGTCCGTGGAACACGAGGAAGTACATGCGGAACGAATAGAACGCGGTGACGAACACACCCAGCACGACCGCGAGGTAGGCGAAGCCTGACCCCGTGATCTGGCTCGCGTGCACCGCTTCGATGATGCTGTCCTTCGAATAGAAGCCCGCGAACAGGGGCGTTCCGATCAGCGCCAGCGAGCCCACCAGCGACGTGACCCACGTGAGCGGCATGTATTTGCGCAAGCCGCCCATGTTTCGGATGTCCTGGTCATGGTGCATGCCGATGATCACCGAACCCGCGGCGAGGAACAGCAACGCTTTGAAAAACGCATGCGTCATGAGGTGGAACACGGCGACGGAATAGGCCGACGCGCCGAGCGCCACCGTCATGTAGCCGAGTTGGCTGAGCGTGGAATAGGCCACGACCCGTTTGATGTCGTTCTGGATGATGCCGAGAAAACCCATGAACAGCGCGGTGATCGCACCGATCACGAGCACCACGCTGAGCGCTGTGTCCGACAGTTCGAACAACGGCGACATGCGCGCCACCATGAAGATGCCCGCCGTGACCATCGTCGCGGCGTGGATCAGCGCCGAGATCGGCGTCGGGCCCTCCATTGAATCGGGCAGCCAGACGTGCAGCGGAAATTGCGCGCTCTTGCCCATCGCGCCGATGAACAGACAGATGCAGATGACGGTGATCAGCAGCCATTGCGTGCCCGGGAACGCGAGCTTGGCCAGTTCCGGTCCCTTGGCGAAAGCCTGCGCATAGTCGAGCGTTCCGGCAAAGGCCACGATCAGGCCAATGCCGAGGATGAAGCCGAAATCGCCGACCCGGTTCACCAGAAACGCCTTCAGGCTGGCGAATATCGCCGTCGGGCGCGTGTACCAAAAGCCGATCAGCAGGTACGACACGAGGCCCACCGCCTCCCAGCCGAAGAACAACTGCAGGAAGTTGTTGCTCATCACGAGCATCAACATCGAGAACGTGAACAGCGAGATGTAGCTGAAAAAGCGTTCGTAGCCGTCGTCCTGCGCCATGTAGCCGATGGTGTAGATGTGCACCATCAGCGAAACGAAGCTGACGACGCACATCATGCATGCCGACAGGCCGTCGATCAGAAAGCCGACCTCCATGCTCAGGCCGTCCAACACCATCCACTCGTAGACCGTGGCGTTCAGGCGCGCGCCGTCGAGAGCAACGGCCTTCCATGTCAGCATCGAGATCACGAACGAGACCAGGACACCCAGGATCGCAACCCTGTGCGCGCCGCGGCGGCCGATCGCCTTGCCGAAAAGACCAGCCGCGATCGCGCCCACCAGCGGTGCCAGCGGCACAGCCAACAGGAGTTGCGTGGACAGATGTACCGCCATCGCTAGCCCCTCAGCGAGTCCATTTCGTCAACATTGATCGAGGCCCGGTTGCGGAACAACACCACCAGGATCGCCAGGCCGATCGCCGACTCGGCGGCGGCCACGGTCAGGATGAAGAAGACGAACACCTGGCCCGCCATGCGGTCTGCCGACGCAGGCAGGTAATGCGAGAAGGCAACGAAGTTCATGTTGACGGCGAGCAGCATCAACTCGATCGCCATCAACAGCACGATCAGGTTCTTTCGATTCAGGTAGATGCCGACCACCGAAATCGCGAACAGCAAGGCGCCGAGGAACAGGTAGTGACCCAGCGTCACAGTCCCCGAGGTCATTGGGTAACCTCCGTGCTTCGCACTGCGGTGCGCGCCCCCTTCGGAGCGGCCGGGCGGGGGCTCATGCCTGCCCTCCCGGGGTGCGCTGAGTTCCGGTCTCGCGCGGCACGGACTTCATGGGCACGATGCGCAACCGATCAATCTTGCGCGCCCGCACCTGTTGCGAAGGGTCGAGGTACTTCGAGTCTTTGCGCCGCCGCAGCGTCAACGCAATCGCGG